>MDTC01064286.1_pt1 | contig 39656 bp, 42 predicted proteins | sample 811181 | NCBI WGS metagenome assembly MDTC01 (sample SAMN05326644, study PRJNA326480) | marine metagenome | isolation source: seawater | place: Pacific Ocean: North | collected 2011
ACGTCGTTTGCATTATCAACGGCATGCTGCGTAAGATGAAAACCGATGAGCAGAACACTCCCTTAAATTAGATGCTCATCTGTTCCATTTGTTTGACGATGGACAAGATGCAAATACAGTTTGAATATCTCGCCGATCATCCGGAGTGTGTACCGCTGGTAATTGACTGGTGGCGGACGGTGTGGAGTGACCGCATAGGTTCTGATCTTGCGAGAGCTTCCGAGCAACTGCGTAGTTCGCTGAGCAGAGATGAGCTGCCTATCAACATACTGGCGATGCTCCATGAAAGACCTGTAGGAACCGCCGCCTTGAAACAGCAGGAAGTGGAAGACCTGTTTCCCGACAAGCAATACTGGCTGGGGAGTGTGTTTGTCGACAAGACTTATCGAGGAGTTGGTATTGCCTCGGCTCTGTGTATGAAGATCGTGCAGTTGGCAGAGCAAAAGGGCGTGCCGCATTTGTATCTGCAAACTCTCGATCTGGATGGTGGGCTCTATGGCAAGCTTGGCTGGAAACCCGTGCAGCTGTTTAATGTTCGAGATGAAGATACTCTGTTGATGATCAGAAAACTCTCATGACTGAATAATCCGCGAACGACAACGTTTGTCTGTGTATAGCAATTCCGTACTTATGAAAATTATTAGAACGCAACCCGGCCATGAGACAATACTTGCCAACTATTTCGCAGTAAATGAAACACATCTGCAGAAGTGGAGCCCGATCATACCCAGCGGACATCATTCGATCGAATCGTGGAAACGGCGGCTGGACGAGCGCGAGATAGAATTTGAAAATCGCTTGTCGGCACATTTCATTGGCATCGACGAAGAAGAATCCCATGTCATTGGCAGTTGTTCTATCAGCAATATCGTTCGAGGTGTGTTCCAGGCTTGCCATATGGGTTACTCCATCGCAGAACGCTATCAGGGACAAGGATATATGAAGCAGATTGTTTCCCACGCAATCAGTTTTGCGTTCGATGAGATTAAGTTGCACCGCATCATGGCTAATCACATGCCTGATAACAAACGATCGGCAAACTTGTTGAAGGGCCTGGGATTTGTACGGGAAGGATATGCGAAAGAGTATTTGCTGATAAATGGCCGCTGGGAGGATCACGTCCTTAACGCACTGGTAAACAGCAAGTAATAATGGGGTTAGAGTAAATATACAGTAGTTTTGGAATGGCGGGATCTGATCAGGCATACCGTAGGAAAACTACTGTATATTTACTCTGACCCCGTCATAATCAGCTTGTGATTGTTTAAAACAGAATACCCGGGGCCTTCCGGTAGCGTGTCGGAACGGTAGAGTTGAATATCCTGGGATAACAGTGACCCCCAATTCCGATCTGCATATTTCTGTGTCAGTGAAGAGAGTTTAATCTTTGCCTCCCGCCCAAATCTCGCCACCGTGACATGAGGTACAAAGCCTTTCTGCTCGGGTTGGAAGCCCAGTGCCGAAAAGGCCTGATCCAGATCCAGCGCGAGTGCAGTCAGCTCAGGCCTTTCCGCCATACCAATCCAGATTGAATTCTTGAAAAAGCCAATGCCTTTAACTTGTAGTTCCATGTATTGATGTTGGCCAGCTACCTGGCCCAAAAATGTGTCGAGTGGACCGAGGTTCGACTCCAGAACCGAGCCGAGAAACTTCAGGGTAATGTGCAAATTTTCCGGTGGAGCCAGTCTTAGCTTGCTGCTGGTAACCGCGGCGTAGTCGGCAAGATCAACCATCAAAGGTTTGATCTCGTCGTGCAAGTTAAATTCCAGGCCGACAAACACACGTACGCGTTTCGGTTTGGGGAGCTTTGTTGCTCTGTTCATGCTGCCTCGGGACTCTCGAGAAGCAGGAATTCTACTCCGGTGGACTCTGTCTGTCGCGCATCGCAATTGCCCAGCAATTGGAATAGAATCACCAATCCATTTACAGCGATGACAGACATCAGCCGGGGGCTGGTAGAAATGCACGACCGCACTATCTATGACAGCGATCATGAACTGTTCCGGAGTAATGCCCGCCGCTTCTTTCGCGAAGAGCTGGAACCAAACATCGATCAATGGGAAAAAGACGGATCTCTGCCCAGGGAGTTCTGGCTCAAGGCTGGCGAGAATGGTTTCCATTGTTGCGGCATTCCGGAACAGTATGGCGGACCCGGTGCGGATTTCCTGTACAACATGGTGCTGTCGGAAGAAGTAGGCTACGCCATTGGCGGTGCCAGCGTGGGATTTTCAGTTTCCTCAGACATCGTTTCCTATTACATCCTGCACAGCGGTAGCGAAGAACAGAAACAGTACTGGCTGCCCAAAATGGTCAGCGGTGAGGCAATAGCCGCAATCGGCATGACCGAACCCGGTTGTGGCAGCGATCTCAAGGCGATACGAACCACGGCTGTGAGAGACGGTGATGAATATGTTATCAACGGTCAAAAAACTTTTATTACCAATGGACAGAATTGCGATTTTGTCCTGTTGGCCTGTTCCACGAACCCGGATGCTGGTGCCAGAGGCATTAGTCTGATAATCGTTGAGAGCGACAGAGATGGTTTCAAGCGTGGCCGCAATCTGGAGAAGATCGGCCAGAAAGCCGCGGACACCTCAGAATTGTTTTTCAGCGATGTTAGAGTTCCTGCCGCAAATCTGCTGGGCCAGGAAGGCGGGGGTTTTGCGGTACTCATGAATGAACTACCGCGGGAGCGTATTACTATTGCCTGCCGCGCCCTGGCAGAGGCACAGCGAGCATTCGAACTGACTTGCGAGTATGTGAAGGAGCGCAAGGCGTTCGGCAGTCAGATCTTCGAGTTTCAGAATACCCAATTCAAATTGGCAGAAGTGAAAACCAGTCTTGCGGTAGGCTGGGCTTACCTGGATCAATGTCTTGCCAGGATCATTGCGGGCAAGTTGACTCCGGAAGAAGGCGCGATGGCGAAATTATGGACTACCGAAACTGGTAACAAGATTGTCGATGATTGTCTGCAATTCTTCGGTGGCTATGGCTATATGAGAGAATCCCCGATTTCCCGATTGTTTGTAGATTCACGCGTAAGACGAATCTACGGTGGATCGTCGGAGATCATGAAGTTAGTGATTGGAAGAACTATTTAGACCTATTGATCGGCCGAATGGCCGATCGATCCGGCTTTTAGCCGCAATCTGAAGCCACCGCCTTTAAGATTGTGGAGCATTCACAGCTATTGGAAAGGGCAGAGTATGAATGGTATTACCGCCTATGGCGCCTATATCCCAAGGGCGCGCTTGAGCAAACAGTCAATGGCTGAAACCAATGCATGGTTCGATGCCGGCCTGAAGTCGCTGGGCAAGGGTGAGCGAAGTATCTGTAATTGGGATGAAGATACGATCACCATGGCCGTCGAGGCCGCCAGCGCCTGCCGAGCGGCTATGGGAGAACAGTCGGTTAGCGCACTCTACCTGGCCTCTACGACGTTTCCATTTCTGGATCGTCAGAATTCGGTGCTGGTTGCCGAGGCGCTGAATATGGACAGGACCTTGCGCACCATGGACATTGGCGGATCGCAACGTGCCGCTACTTCTGCTTTGATTGCCTTATTAGAGGGCAGCGACGAAACCAGTGCTTTGTTGGTGGCCTCGGAGCATCGGCGCAGCAAGGCCGGATCTCGCGCAGAGATGTTATGGGGAGATGCAGCTGCCACCGTCGCGATAGGTTCTGACAATGTCATCGCCGAGGTACTGGGGATCGAAACTCTGGCGGTGGACTTCGTGGATCATTACCGTGGAGATAAAGCCAGTTTCGATTACGGTTGGGAGGACCGTTGGATTCGTGATGAAGGATTCATGAAATCCGTACCGACTGCCGTCATTGCCCTGTTTGAAAAGTGTTCTGTAAGCAGCGAAGAAATCGATTACTTTATCCTTCCGACAGATCAGGCTCGCACACCGATGGGTCTGGCTAGAAAACTCGGCATCGATGGCGATGCGGTTGTCGATAATCAGATTTCGAACGTGGGCGTAACTGGAGCAGCCCAATCAATCCTGTTACTTGTCAAAACACTAGAGCAGGCGAAGGCGGGGGATCTTATCCTCGTCACCGGATTCGGTCAGGGCTGCGATGCCATTCTGTTAAGGGCGACCAAAGCCATAACCGACTTCAAGCCAGCACAGGGTGTCAGCAGAGCATTAGCCGCACGCCGCGAAGAAACCAACTACAACAAGCTTCTCAGCTTTAACAACCTGATCGAGCGGGAAACCGGAAAACGTGGTGAGGTGGATAAGCAGACCTATCTGTCAGGCTACAATAGACGCAAGGATCTGCTGACCAGCTTTATCGGAGGCAAGTGCCGAGAGTGCGGTACAGTACAAATTCCACGGGAGAAGTATTGCGTCAATCCCGAGTGTAATGCCCTGGACAGCCAGGATGACTACAGCTTTGCCGACAAGACTGGCACGGTGATGACCTGGACAGCAGATCGGCTAACCTTTGACTGGAATCCACCGGCGTACTTTGGCATGGTACAGTTCGATGGCGGGGGTAAACTGATGATGGACTTCACTGAAGTTGAAGAAGGCAGCATCGATTCCGGCTCGAAGGTCTCGGTACATTTCAGGATCAGGCAATTCGATCCGCAGCGCGGATTCAGAAAATATTTCTGGAAGGCAGTAATAGAAGAATAGAAATGGTGAATTAAATGGCAAGCGGAATAAAAGACAAGGTAGTGATTCTTGGCATGGGCTGCAGCAAGTTTGGTGAGCGCTGGGAATCCAGCCCGTCAGATCTGATGGTGGAAGCCTTCGAGGAATGCCTCGGGGATGCCGGAATTGAGCGGGATCAGATCGAGGCAGCCTGGTTTGGTGCCGGCATCGATTCATTCAATGTTGGTTCCAGCGCCATGCCCCTGGCCATCGCGCTACGCCTGAATTACATCCCCGTGACCAAGGTGGAAAATATGTGCGCTACCGGCACCGAAGCATTTCGAGGTGCTGTCTATGCGGTTGCCTCCGGCGCCTGTGATATTGCACTGGCGCTGGGTGTAGAAAAACTTAAAGACACCGGCTACGGCGGTTTGCCGCAGCGTACCCGGGGAGTCGAGAATGACATGTACTGGCCGAATCTGTCGGCACCGGGTGCCTTCGCGCAGCTGGCGTCCGGTTACCGAGCCAAACACCATCTGAACAAGGATGACCTCAAGCGAGCCATGGCTCACGTGTCGGTGAAGAGTCACGCCAATGGGGTAAAGAATCCGAAGGCCCATTTGCAACGAGAGATTACCGAAGAACAGGCGGTGAATGCGCCCTTTATCGCTGAGCCTATCGGCCTGTTCGATTGCTGCGGGGTAAGCGATGGCTCTGCCTGTGCCATCGTCACCACACCAGAGATTGCCAGGAGTCTCGGCAAGGAAAACCTGGTTTCGGTGAAGGCGTTGCAGCTGGCGGTTTCTAATGGCACCGAAGCGAGTCACGAAAGCTGGGACGGTTCCTACTTGAAGACTACACGCATCGCTTCGCAGCGTGCCTACACCGAAGCCGACATCAGCAAACCCCGCGAAGAGATCACCATGACCGAAGTGCACGATTGTTTCTCTATTACCGAGCTGGTCACCATGGAAGACTTGCAGCTGGCAGACGAGGGCAAGGGTGTTAATGCTGTTCTCGACGGCAATTTCGATGCCGACGGAAACACTCCCTGCCAGATCGACGGTGGATTGAAGTGTTTCGGCCATCCCATCGGTGCATCCGGACTGCGTATGATTTACGAAAACTACCTGCAACTACAGGGTCGTGCCGGTGCGCGTCAGCTTGACAATCCAAAACTTGGTTTAAACCATAACCTGGGTGGCTTTCCCCATCAGAACATCTGCTCTATCTCCATAGTAGGGCCGTTATAAAAGCTCAACACTGTGCCTGACACCGATAAACCCAGAATGGAAATAAAATCTGGTGACTCTACGCCGGGTCACATCGAAGTAGCATCCAGCCTCTTCGATCGTCTGCAAGAACTGACCGATGAATCGGTTACGGTAATAAAAGCTAACTGTACACGAGACGGAAAACTGCAAGCAGAGCGATTGGACCGTTTTCAGAATGGCTGCTATGAATTGGCTTTTTGCGAAGCCGAAATTGCCGCGGCTCGCGCGACATTGAACTATGTAAGTAAGCATCGCGACAAGGGCCTGGTACGCGGGATAGTGCTGATGTTCTGTGCAGACACACTCAAGTCAGTGTTAAACCGTTTCTTGAGTTATGGCACGGACCTGGGAGTGCATCGAAAGCGAGCACAGGCTATTTACGATGATCCCCAGACCCTGGAATTTCTCGATTTCCACTCTTGGGCACCAACCGCGGCGGGCCTGGGTGCCTGCATCGTTGAGGAAAATATCACCGCACTTCCCAGTTCGCTGAACGAAGAGAAACAACTGGTGCGCGATACGTTTTCGCGCTTTGCCGACGAGGTTGTTGCACCGCTGGCGGAAGAGATTCACCGCAAAGACACAGACATTCCCGAACAGATCATTAAAGCGGCAGCCGAGCTGGGTTGCTTTGGTACCTGCATTCCCGAACGTTTCGGCGGTCTGCAACCGGATGATCACTCAGACAGCCTCAGTATGATCGTGGTTACCGAAGAATTATCCCGTGGCTCCCTCGGAGCGGCCGGTAGTCTGATAACCCGTCCCGAGATTGCCGCTCGTGCACTGCTTGCAGGAGGTACGGGCGTACAACAACAAAAGTGGCTGCCACCTCTGGCCAGCGGCGAAATGCTCTGTGCGATTTCCATAAGCGAACCGAATACCGGTTCCGATGTGGCGGCTGTTTCTTTAAAGGCAAAACCTGTAGACGGGGGCTGGCTTCTAAATGGCAGTAAAACCTGGTGTACGTTTGCCGGTCGTTCCGAACTTATCGTACTGCTGGCTCGCACTAATCCCGATACCTCGCTTGGTTACAAAGGCTTGAGCATGTTCCTGTTGGAGAAACCTGCTTATGCCGGCAAAGAATTCGAGTACCAACAGGAAACGGGCGGTACGTTAACTGGCAAAGCAATCGCCACGTTGGGTTATCGGGGGATGCATTCCTACGATCTGTTTTTTGAAGATTTTTTTGTGCCGGCAGAAAATCTGGTTGGTGAAAAGGACGGAGAGGGCAAGGGTTTCTATTACACTATGGCTGGATTTTCCGGCGGTCGGCTGCAGACAGCGGCGCGTGCCACGGGTGTCATGCAGGCCGCATTTGAATCTGCGCTGAGTTATGCGCAGGAACGCCAGGTGTTTGGCAAGTCGGTAGCCGATTTTCAACTGACCCAGATCAAACTGGCAAGGGTGCTGGCTACGATTACCGCTTGCAGGCAGCTCAGTTATGAAGTGGCTGAATCGATGGATAGGGGTGAGGGCCAGATGGAAGCCAGCCTGGTAAAACTCTTCGCCTGCCGGGCTGCCGAATGGATATCCCGAGAAGCAATGCAAATACACGGCGGCATGGGCTATGCCGAAGAGAGTGCGGTGAGCCGTTACTTCGTAGACGCCCGGGTGCTATCGATATTCGAAGGCACAGAAGAGGTGCTGGCGCTGAAGGTCATCGCCAGAGGATTGATCGAGAAGGCATAAGGAGCCTCTGAACAAGTATATGACCACTCTGGCCTACAGCCAATGTCGCTATAAAGGCGCACTGGCGCAGTCAGGTGTCGACCTTTCAAGTCAGTGCAACGCCGAGAGCGGGATTGGCTGTAGGCCCCTTCGGGCGGGGCCTGTCGTGCCCCGCCGCGTCGTTGTCGTACTTGCCAAGGACGATGCCATTACCGGCGCACGACGCCTAGCGGCAGAGCGCGATAGACTCCCGCAGACTGGCCATATACTTGTTCAGAGGCTCCTAATACTAATTTGTGACAGATAGAAGGAAGCAAGACACAATGAGTTCCCAACTTTTGCAAGACAAAGTCGTCGTCGTTACTGGAGCAGGTCGTGGTATCGGCAAAGGCATAGCGCTCATGGCCGCAGCACACGGTGCCAGGGTAGTGGTTAACGATCTCGGCGGAGCCGAAGACGGATCGGGTAGCGATGCCAGCCCGGCAGATGAAGTGGTTTCCGAAATCAAGAACGCAGGTGGCGAAGCGATCGCATCCTATGCCAGCGTCACTGACTGGGATGCCGCACATGAAATTGTCGAAACGGCAGTCGGTTTTTTCGGCCGCATCGATGCGGTGGTTAACAATGCCGGCAACTTACGAGACGCCATTTTTCACAAGATGACGGAAGAAGACTTCGATTCCGTCATCAATGTGCATTTGAAGGGTAGCTTCAATGTCAGTCGCGCTGCAGCCACTCATTTCCGAGCTCAGACCAGTGGTTGTTTTGTCAATATGACTTCAACGTCGGGCCTAATCGGTAATTTCGGGCAGGCCAATTATGCAGCGGCTAAACTGGGCATTGTAGGCTTGTCGAAATCCATGGCGCTGGACATGGGTCGTTTTCGAGTACGCTCGAACTGTATCGCGCCGTTCGCCTGGAGTCGCCTGATTGGCACTATCCCAACTAATACCGAAGAAGAAAAAGCCCGGGTCGCCAAGATTCAGCAGATGACTCCTGACAAGATCGCTCCGCTGGCTATCGCCTTGATCAGTGATGGCGCTCAGAGTGTGAGTGGTCAGATATTCGGTGTGCGCAACAACGAAATTTTCCTGTTTAACCAGAGCCGGCCAATCCGATTTGCCCATACGGCCGAGGGCTGGACTCCCGATGCGGTGCTGAATAGAGTCATCCCCGCTTTTCAATCTGATTTCTTTCCGCTGGAAAGATCGGGCGATGTGTTCAGTTGGGACCCGATGTAAAGTGACTCTCATTTGCAATTCCAAAAAATGAATAACGAGAAAGAAGAATATTATGTCATTTGATCCAGAATATTTGCTGAATAGGGAATTTCCCACCATCCGTCAAACCTACAGCGACAAAGACTGTATGCTCTATGCATTGGGTGTTGGCCTGGGTATCGATCCGTTGGATGAGAACTGCCTGCGCTTCGTCTATGAGGACGGGCTGAAAGTGATGCCCAGTCAGTCGGTGATGATGGCTCACCCCGGGTTCTGGGCGAAAGAAGAAGACCTGGATATCGACTGGGTAAAGGTGCTCCACGCCGGTCAGGAATTTATCCTGCACAAACCCTTACCCACATCCGGCACTGTGGAAGCGACAAACCGAATTACCGAAGTTACCGACAAGGGTGAGAAAATTGGCGCGCTCATTGTTTCAGATCGCATCGTGAGAGACGTAGAAACCGGGGAAGATCTTTGCTCCCTGGTGACAACAATACTGGCTCGGGGCAACGGAGGTTTTGGTGGCGATCGTAAGTCGGTGCCCAAGACAGATGTTGTTCCCAGCAGGAATCCAGATGAGATATGTGATCTGCCCACACTGCCCCAGCAGGCATTGCTCTATCGACTGTCAGGAGATTTTAATCCGCTACATGCGTCGCCATCGGTAGCACGGAACGCCGGATTCAAGGCTCCAATACTGCATGGCTTGAGTACTTTCGGAGTGATGACCCATGGCTTGTTGAAGACTTGTTGTGGCTATGATCCTGACAAGTTTAAACGCATGCGCGTTCGCTTTTCTGCACCGGTCTATCCTGGTGAAACTATCCGCACAGAGATCTGGCAGGATGGCAATGAGATTGCTTTCCGTTGCAGGTCGCTGGAGCAGGACAAGATCGTCATTAACAACGGTTACCTGTTGATTGATTAGCTTGGCTAGAATGAATAGGCCCGGGAGCAATCGTTGCAACACATACTCGATGGATTAAGAATCGTCGAAGGCAGCGCCTTCATAGCGGCGCCATCTGGCGGCATGACCCTCGCGCAACTCGGGGCTGATGTGATTCGATTCGACCAGATCGGCGGCGGCATCGATTACCGGCGCTGGCCGGTAACTGGGCAGGGCAAGAGCCTCTACTGGCATAGCCTGAACAAGGGTAAGCGCTCGATCGCGGTGGATTTCAGAAAACCTGAAGGTCGCGAACTCCTTACGCGCGTGATCACTGCACCAGGAGAGAACGCCGGACTGTTTGTCACTAACTTTCCCGCGCGCGGCTGGTTGGCCGATAGCACACTACGAGCACACCGCGATGATTTGATCTTCGTTAATCTCAGCGGTGACCGTCATGGTGGCAATGCGTTGGATTATACCGTGAACAGTCAGGTCGGTTTGCCTTACCTGACCGGGGGCGGTAAGCACGAAGCGCCTGTAAACAATCCGTTTCCGGCCTGGGACGTGTTAGCCGGACAGCAAATCGCTATTGCCCTGTTAGCGGCAGAGCGACACCGTCGACTTTCCGGCCAGGGTCAATTTATCAAGCTGGCACTGGCAGATGTAGCGCTGGCGACCATGGGCCATCTGGGGTTTATCGCAGAAGTTGAGATCAACGGCGAGGCCCGCCAACCCATGGGCAACCATATATTCGGTACCTTCGGGCATGACTTCTTATGTCGCGATGGGGGACGGGTGATGATCGTCGGCGTGAGTCCTAAGCAGTGGAGTGCGATAGTCACAGTTACCGGAATTGATTTGCAGGTGGAAGAGCTGGAGCGGGAGCTGAGCCTGGAGTTCAAACAGGAAGGGGATCGATTTCGAGCACGGGAGCGACTCAAGGCACTACTGCAACCCTGGTTCGGGGAAAGGGATTACGGGGATGTCAAAAATGCGCTCGATGAAGCCGGTGTTTGCTGGGGACCCTATCAGACGATCGAAGAACTGGTAAACGACGACCCGGAATGCTCGGAAGAGAATCCATTGTTTTCCCGTGTTCAGCAAGCTGGTATTGGTGACTATCTGGTTCCATCACAGCCCATGAATTTCACAGGGCTGAGCCGTGAGCCAGCCGCACCGGCACCATTACTCGGTCAGCACACCGATGAAATCCTGACAGGCTTGCTGGAGATGGATAGTGCTGAGATAGGGCGCCTCCACGATTCAGGCATAGTTGCGAGTCCCGACAGCGAATAAGAGTTATGAATTCCGAGCAACAGCCAATAAGACTAAGTGACTCGCTGATAATGGCTGCGGACAAATGGCCGACACGTTCGGCCATCACGTTCCAGGGCAAGACTCAAACCTGGCAACAGACTCTGCAGCGTTGTCACGGGGCGGCGACGTTGCTGGCACAGTCCGGTATTGAAAAGGGTGATCGAGTTGCTTTCCTCGGACTGAACTCCAATGCGGTTTTCGAATCCTATTTCTCTCCCTCGATGATCGGCGCCATCATGGTACCGATAAACTATCGCCTGTCAGTCCGGGAAATGGTGGAGTGCGTCGAAGACTGCACGCCAAAGGTATTGATAGTCGATCCGCATTTTATAGAACAGGCTGAAGAGATTCGTGCTCAATGCGCTTGTATTATTACTGTAATCGCCTGCGGAGAAGAGTCTGTACCTGCCACGATGCTTAGCTACGAAGACTCTCTGCAACAACTCATCACAGCGGGGACTCTGTGCGAGTTATCACCCAGCCAGGATGACGAGACCGTCATCATTTTCTATACAGGTGGCACGACCGGTCGCTCCAAGGGAGTCATGCTCAGCAACATCAATTTCAAAAGCAATACGGATTGCTCCATACCACTGTATCGTATGCAGGAAGGCTGGAACTTCATTATCCTTGGACCTTTGTTTCACCTGGCAGCCGGCTCGCGAGTCTTCAGCTGCACGGCGCTTGGCGGTCACGCTGTTATCCTACCCAAGTTTGATGTGCAAGCCGTGCTGCAAAACGTCGAGCAGTACCGAATAAACTCTGCCACACTGGTTCCCACCATGTTTCAGATGATATTGGATGCCCTCAATTTCGATAGTTATGACCTCAGCTCTCTGAAGATGCTGGCCTTTGGAGCGGCTCCCATGTCTGTGGCTTTATTGGGCCGGGTGATCAAGTCCTTTCCATGTGCGGAGATTTTCCAGACTTTCGGCATGACAGAAGCTTCACCTATCCTGACCAGCCTGGATTCGAAATACCATGTGCTGGAAGGGCCCGATGCGAACAAACTGGGTTCGGTCGGAAGGATAGTGAGTCATGTCGACCTCATCATCGTCGATGAGGATGGTAGGGAACTAGCGGCAGGTGAGACCGGGCAGATACTCGCACGCGGTAATAACATAATGATTGGTTACTGGCAGCAGCCGGAACTCACGGCCGCGGCACTGCAGGGAGGCTGGTATCACACCGGCGATGCCGGCTACCTGGATGCGGAAGGATTCCTGTTTCTGGAAGGTCGGGTTAAGGACATGATTGTCAGTGGCGGTGAAAACATCTATCCCATTGAAGTAGAAAATGTGCTGGCGCATCATCCCGCTATCAAGGAATGTGCCGTCATTGGTGTTCCTCATGAGACCTGGGGAGAAGCGGTTCATGCAGTGGTGGTACTGGAAGACGGAGAGCAAGCGGGTGAAGCGGCACTGATAAAATATTGCAAGGACCAGATCGCCCACTACAAGTGCCCGGTCAGTGTAAGCTTTCGCGATGAGCCGATGCCATTGTCACCGATTAACAAGATTCTCAAGACTGAATTGAGAAAACCCTTTTGGGAGGGGCGCGATAGCAAGTTGGTTTAGTCGGGCTAGGTAACCCAACCACCCGCCAACGGTATCACCTGACCCACCATGTGACTGCAATCTTCGCTTGCCAGATACGCGGCGAGCTCTGCCGTCTCATTAGCAGGGCCAATTTTATTGGTGGGCACATTTCTCTTTACATGAGCGAGAAATTTTTCATTGTCCAGAATGTCGTCTGGATAATAGGTGTTGTTATTGATGTAATTCTGGGCGATTGCATTCACCTGGATGTTTGATCGGGCCAGCTCCAGACCAACGGCCTTGATGAAGCCATTCTGGGCACCCCGAGCTGCACAGTAAGCGGTATTGTTCGCTATGCCTTTCAGGGGCGCGGCGCTGGTTACCGCGATGATTTTACCGGCTTGTCTGTCCAACATCTGCGGAGTCACTGCCCGGATCAGGTACATCAACGGGTGCACGAGGGAGTCGAATAATTTGTTCCAGTCGGCGTTCTCGATGTCCTGAACCGGCCCCGTCATTGGTGGTTCGGCCAGGTTGGCAATCAGAATATCGACCTGGCCTGCTGCGCTGATCAATGCTTCGCATTCAGTCTGTGTAGTCATCGGGTAGCCACCGGTCACAACGGCAATGCCCAGCGATTCGAATTTTTCCTTGATCGCAGACCCCATGTATCGTCCGTCACAGGTGATGAGCGCTGTTCTAGTAGTCATGGTCTTGTCCTGTCTCAAAAGATTCGAGATTGCGATTTCTTAATGAAACCACAATGCCACAAGCTGATTGCTCATGCATCCACTTTGCGAGTAGATTATTGTAATACAGAGAACCGACGTCATGAGTAGATAGCGTGATAGACAATCCAAATTTCAGACAACAGATAAGTCGCGCCGCCCTATGCGATGAGTCCGAACTGCTCGACCGGCTTGTAGCCGAAGCCGGCATCGATGAATCTTTGCGGGCTGAGATTTCCGCGCACACCGAAGCACTGGTAAAGCAACTCAGGAGTGAAGGCAAAGCCACCTTTCTGCAAGCATTCCTGGGTGAGTATGGGCTCTCCACCGAAGAAGGCGTCGCGTTGATGTCGATGACAGAAGCCTTTTTGCGGGTGCCCGATGCTGACACTCTCGACGAGCTTATCTCTGAGAAAATTACCGGTTCCAACTGGCAATCCCATTCGGGCCAGGCAGCTTCGTTCCTGGTCAATGCCTCTACCTGGGCATTGATGCTGACGGGCCGCTTGCTGACAGAAGTTCAGAATGCCGGTCTGATTCAGGCGATGCGGGAACTCATCCGGCGTTTCGGCGAACCAGTTGTGCGGGTGGCCATGACCGAAGCAATGGAGCAGATGGGCAATCACTTCGTAGTCGCTGAGACTATCGGGTCAGCCTTAAAGCGTACCGGAAAAGACTCCCGCTACCGAGACTATAGTTTCTCTTTTGATATGCTCGGTGAGGTTGCCCTGACCCACGCTGACGCGGAACAGTATTTCGATTCCTACAAGACTGCTCTCATGGCACTGGCAACAGACTCTAGCGGTGACATCAAAAGCAATTCCGGGATTTCTGTCAAACTGTCGGCACTGCATCCACGATTCGAGTTACTTCGGAAAAGCCGCAGTTTTGAACTCTTGCTCGAGCGCATGAAGCAATTGGCACGCATGGCAGCCGCAGTGCCTCTGAATCTGAATATCGACGGAGAAGATGCAGAAAGCCTGGAGTATACCCTCGATATCTTCGAAGCGCTGGCTCAGTCACAAGAGTTCGAAGATTGGCAGGGGTTGGGTATCGTGGTGCAGACATACTCTCGATGTGCGCCGCGCATAATAGACTGGCTAGATCAGCTGGCCAAAAAACATAACAGACATTTCATGGTAAGACTGGTGAAAGGAGCGTATTGGGACACCGAGATCAAACGGGCACAGGTGTTAGGGCTTGACTCCTATCCGGTGTTTACTCGTAAGCATTTTACCGACATCGTCTATATTGCCACGGCCAGAAGCTTACTGAAGTCCAGCCCCAGGCTCTATCCTCAGTTTGCGACACACAATGCCCACAGTGTGTCGTCTATTCTGCTAATGGCGAAACAACTCAATGTGCCAACCGACCAGTTCGAGTTTCAACGGCTGTATGGCATGGGTGAAGACCTGCATGAGGCTACCCGTGTTTGTCACGCTACAAGTCACCGAATCTATGCTCCGGTTGGTGAGCATGAGGACTTGCTTGCGTATCTGGTCAGACGTCTATTGGAGAACGGGGCTAACAGTTCCTTCGTACACCAGTTAACAGATGAATCGGTATCGCCGCAGTTGATCGCTGCTGATCCTTTCGCCAGGTTCGAAGATGACTCTGGCAGAAGCCCGGGTATCGGCCCGCCGGCAGCGATTTACGGATCGCGACTGAATTCAGTCGGTTGGGATACTGCTAATTCAGCACAACTGGCTGAGATAGATATATTGCGCGAGCCCTGGCATGAGCATCGCTGGCAGGCTGCCCCGCTGGTGGTAAAGAAATCTGTAGATCGTGAAGCCCGACAGGTAATCAATCCCGCCTGTCCGGAAGAATGCGTCGGATTTGTGGAGGACATTGAGCAACAGGACTTAGCTACAGCGATTACCCAGGCGGTTGAATATGCTACGCAGTGGTCTGCAGTACTGATCGAGAAGCGGGCAGAGCTGCTTCGAAAAACTGCGCAACTGATTGAAACTCATTTCGGCGAGCTATTGGCCCTACTCATGCGAGAGTCCGGCAAGACTCTGGACGACGCCATCGGTGAGTGGCGCGAGGCAATCGATTTCTTACGCTACTACGCCGACCAGGCGCTGGCATGGGATAAACAGGACAGTAGACAAGCAAGAGGGGTATTCGCCTGTATCGCTCCCTGGAACTTTCCCTTATCCATTTTTACTGGACAGATAGCCGCTGCACTGGTTACCGGCAATTCGGTACTGGCTAAACCTGCGGAACAGGCTACGCTGATTGCGTATCGTATTACGCAGATTTTTCACCAGGCCGGTGTCCCGCTGGCTGCCCTGCAACTGCTGCCTGGAGAGGGAGAGAGCGTGGGTGCTGAACTTTGCAAAGATGCCAGACTCGGAGGCATCTGCTTCACCGGTTCTCTTGAAGTAGCTCAATCGATCCGCAAGTCCCAGGCAGAATTTGCTGAGGTGGGTGCCGCGTTGATTGCTGAAACTGGGGGTATTAACGCGATGATCGTGGACAGTACCGCATTGCCCGAGCAGACAGTGCAAGACATCGTCTCTTCGGCATTTTCCAGCACCGGGCAGCGTTGCTCCGCACTGAGAATTGTCTACATCCAGGAAGATGTGGCTGATCGTTTTGTTGAAATGCTGATAGGAGCAATGGATTCACTATTTGTAGGCGATCCCTGGCAGTTCGAGTCTGACCTGGGGCCGGTAATATATGACGAAGCCTATAATGGGCTCCGGGCATATATCGACAGTCAGGAACTGTTACACAAAATTGAAGTCCCTGCCGTGGGGCACTATGTGTCACCTGTGTTGATTGAAGTCACAGGAATTGCAGATATTGAGCAGGAAATATTCGGCCCGGTACTGCACGTGGCGCGGTTTAAGGTGGAAGAGTTGGATAAAGTCATCGATCAGATCAACCTTGCCGGATACGGGCTCACCTGTTCAATTCAGTCACGTCTCACTCAGCGAGTCGATCACTGCATTGAGAAACTCCGGATTGGAAACCTCTATGTCAACCGTAATCAGATTGGTGCGGTTGTTGAGTCGCAGCCTTTCGGCGGAAACGGTTTGTCGGGAACCGGACCCAAGGCCGGCGGACCACTTTACCTGGCTGCTTTTACGCGGTCAGCCAATGTCCATTCTTCGAGTCAGCTTGCTGGCAACTCCGCAAACATTGAGCTGGATACCTTACAGCGAACGATTGACGAGCTTAGCATTGATGATTGGGAGAAGTGTGTCGACCGCAGGGTATTGCTGCAGAATGTGAGTCCTGGCTCCCAAGCACTGATCGACAGCGATTTGCTGATAAAACAACAAATGCCGGGACCTACCGGAGAACGCAATATCTACCAGCTTCGTTCCAATGCTTGTGCTTTATGTCTTGGCTCGACTCCGACCCTAGCACTGGAGCAGGCCTTGCAGGCGTTAGTGTTTGGAGGAGCCGCAGTAGTGTGTTGCGAACAGGATGAAGCAACACAACAGGCGGTTTCGGCAATGCAAGATCTTGGTATCCCAATCCGCTGGTTAGTTGCTACACCGACATTGAACGCTATCTTGAAAGTGCGGGGAATTGGCAGTGTGAGCTGGTGTGGAGATCATGCCTACGGCCGCCAGTTAATGCAGGCGCTTGCAGACAGGAAAGGAGCAATTCTCCGCTTGATTACTGAACCGCTAAATCCACTCGCTTATCTAACTGAGTGTCACGTCTGCAACGATATCACCAGTTCAGGGGGCAATGTGGAACTGATGTCGAGCACAGATTTGTAAATCCTAAGCGTTTGATTCTGTTTGCTGCTTCATCAGGTGCTGGACAAACTGCTCCAGAATCTCATAAGGCTGACAGCCAACCACCACAAGGTTGTTGCTATGAAACGTTGGCACTCCGGTAACGCCATGTTGCCGCGAGCGTCGCCAATCGGCATCCACCTGATCCTTGAATGAACGAGTTTCCAACACTTCCCGCGCCTGCTCACCGCTTAGTCCGATTGACTCTGCAATCATTACTAACTCATCTATGTCGCCGATATTGATTGTGTCGACGAAATACGCCCGATACAGGCTGTCATGTATTGCTTCGCCGCCAGGGAGTGTGTCAGCCCATTTGCCCAATTCCTGTGCCAGTCGGCTGTTATAGGTGTGAGTTCGTTCGCCATAAGGCAATCCAGCTTCTACCATCAGCGCCCGCATGCGTTCTTTCATGGGAGCAATGTCTCTTCCGGCAAATAGTTCTTGCAGGGATAAACCCTGCTCAGGTGTTTCAGGATGCAGAGGGAAGTGTACCCATTCGATTCGCACGGGGTAATTTGCCTGTAGCTTTTCAATACTCACGGTACTGAGGTAACACCAGGGTCAGACGTAATCGGTGAAAACTTCCAGCAGGATATCGCTCATGGTGCCTCTCTGGACTTAGCTTGAAAGCGCGTCGGCTAATGTAGCAAATCACAGCGGACAAGTCCGGTTTGAGGAAAACATGGGGTATACTGCTCCTCGTGCCGCCGAAGCCGAAGTGATCTATCACAAGGATCTGCAGTGGAACCAACAGAATCCCTGGTCTACTTTCGGCCTGTACCAGGCGCTGCAAGCGCAGGGTAGGGAGCAGGAGGCCATCATCGCCAGACGCCAGTTCGATTCATGGTGGCGCAACGCTGACGTCGGTCTGGATTATTCTCGTCTCTATTAAGTACTTTGCTTTGCGTGTAGCATAACGCCTGCACGCAAGCCATCGAACAGCCATTATAAGAACAGGAGGAATTTCTATGAAATTCTATTTAAAATTATTCTCTGTCGTCTGTCTCTCAAGCATGCTTGGTAATGTCTTCGCACAGGCTGACATGGAACCGACCAACGACCTGCCTAACCCCTATCAAATCATCACGGGCTTTTTCAATCTGCCCGCCGGTCGAGAATGGGGCGCCACCAGTTCCATCGATGTCGATCCGGACGGCAAATCCATCTGGATCGGAGAACGCTGTGGTTCCGATTCCATCCGTGGCGGTTATCCAATTCGCGGTTGCGCCGAGTCTGATTTGCCAGTCGTGCTAAAATTCAACTCAGACGGTGAACTGGTGCGTAGCTTTGGCGGTGGTATCTTCGCAGTGCCCCATGGATTTCACGTCGATCACGACGGCAATGTGTGGGTCACCGATGCGCCATTCACATTACCACCCGGCATCGAAGGCAAGGGTCATATCGTCGTTAAGTTCAGTCCACTGGGAGACAGGTTGCTGACGCTGGGAACCCCCGGCGTGACAGGCAATGATAGCAGCCACTTCAATATGCCATCGGACGTTCACGTGGCGCCCAATGGAGATATCTTCGTCGCCGACGGTCATGGAGGCAACAGTAATGCCCGCATAGTGAAATTTGACGCCCAGGGCAATTACCTGACCCAGTGGGGTGAGGCTGGTTCCGGACCCGGGCAATTCAACTCGCCCCATGGCCTGGCAATGGATTCACAGGGACGACTGTTTGTTTCGGACCGAAGCAATAACCGCATCCAGATATTCGATCAACAGGGCAACTTACTCGAGGAGTGGCATCAGTTCAGCCGCAATAGCGGCATCTTTATCGATGACAATGACATTCTCTACGCAGTGGATTCCGAATCGAATACCAGCCGGGGTCGTGGTGAGTGGCGTCGTGGAATTCGAGTAGGCAGTGCTCGCACCGGCGAAGTGGACTACTTCATTCCCGATCCTTTCGATGCGAATAACGGGCCCTATTCCACGAGCAGTGGAGGAGAAGGTATTGTCGCTGACAAAGATGGCATAATTTATAGCGCCGAAGTGGGTCCTCGCTCGGTCAAACGGTACTTCCGCTTCGAGGACTAATTTTTGAAGCTATAAGGACGGGGTGTAGCTCAGCCTGGTAGAGCACTGTCTTCGGGAGGCAGGGGCCAGAGGTTCAAATCCTCTCATCCCGACCAAATCCCTATCCAGAACCATCCATTATTGTCTTTAAGGCACTGTTATTAAAGGGCTTTTTAGTATATACTGGGTTCATGGTTATCCAAGGTAATCCAGACATACAATAAGTCGAAACCATTAACCAACAGTACGATATGAATAATTACTCACCGGCCGTTGCCAATACAGTAAGGCTTTTTTATGGCTAAACATTAATGCAGCATGTGCGGCAGCCTGTCTGTGCCGAAAATAGTTGTTGACCCAAGCGCCGGGGGCCTGTATCGTGCGCCCAGCTTGAAACTAAGCACATTATTTATTCTCCCCATTTCGAAGTCTACTCAGTAATACCTCGTCCTGTAGTTTATAAGTACCAGCCCAATTTCTCGCACGTAAATCCTGCAAGCCAACGTCGGCTTGCAGGCATCACTTTTATTATAGGATACAGAAAATGTCTAACAGAATTGCAGGAACAGTTAAGTGGTTTAACGAAAACAAAGGCTTCGGATTCATTGAACGTGAGAACGGACCTGATGTATTTGCACACTTCAGCGCTATCGAAAGCTCTGGTTACAAGACTCTAGCCGAAGGTCAACGTGTAGAATTCGTAGTTACCGATGGGCAGAAGGGTCCTCAGGCTGAAAACATTATTGCTGTTTAATACCAACGGCGATTAGAAGCATAAAAAAAGGCAGGCCACGATTGGCCTGCCTTTTTTTATGCAAATCACTTTGCATCTGTGGGCTGAAGCAGGTTCCTAATTTCACTATTCGCTTTGAATGCACCCACAGCGATGAATCAGTTTCATCAAGAGGGTGCGGCACTGCCTTTGTCATAGCTGACACCCAGTCCGGCGCGAGCGTCATTACTAATTCCATAGGAAGGAATAGGGTAACGCAGCCCGTTACGCGAAAGTTGTTCCAGGCCGGCAATTACTTTGGGAAGGAAACCAGGTGGTATCGCCATCAACAATTCATCTTCCATCACCCCACCGTAACGACGTTCCGCGAAACAGGGAATTGAAAGGCTGGGCTCACCAGTTTTTAGTGCACGACCCCAGGAATCGGCACAGGATGATTCACCGACGCAGCCCCATTCGAGTTTTTTATAGCCCGTCCATTGCAGGCCATTGATAAATAGGATCATCTGGGCGGGAGTTGCGTAGATCAAACAAATATCTGGTGGATTGAGTCTACCGCTAGCCAGAGGGCTAACCGCCATCGCCTGGTATTGACCAAACGGAACCACATCCATGGCCTGTTGATGGGCGCTTGCGTCTTCCGGGCCGGCATACCAGACTCCCTTGTAGCGCTCCCCAGATAACCATTCATTATTTCTGGGATGCAAGCCAATAACCGTCTTGCACTGATCACCTACCAGGTCTGCCTCGGTGATCCCGACAGTCCACCCATTGCGTGCAGCCATGCCAACGATCTGATCCGTAGTGTGAATGGCATTGGATCTACGGATGCGAGGAATTGCTTCCATATCCTCCAGGGATTCAAACAATTTCATACCAATCGGGGTGGTTCGAAGTCGCAGCAGACGATTCAGTCCATCAACCAGGTCCTTGAAATCGAAATGGGTATTATCTGAGCCGATTACGTCAGTCATTGCTATCTCCGTTGATCCCTTGTCTGCTCGATGTGTAAAGTAGCAACCTGACCGCATTCAACGAATGCAGCCAGCGCCTTTTCTGTTTGAACTAGGGCTTGAGTGTCAGATGGTGATAGTGCGCGGAAATTGTGCGTAGTTCTCCCAGCGGCTCACCTTCTCCGGCATCTGGTCTTCAGTTAGCTGCACATTGCCGTCGGCATCGGTGACCCTCGAGACGAGAGTGTGCTCGCCAGAAGAGGCATTCCAGTCCATGGTGAACAATTTCCAGGAGTACTGGGTGGCGCGTGAATCCAGGTCTGCTTCCTGCCAGGGACCGTTGTCGATCTTGATTTCAACGCTACGTAGCGGCGTACCATCATTCAGGACGAAGCCAGTGATCTTGTGCTGATTTCCCATTCTCGTAACGCGTACGATAGAAGACTTCAGTTGAATCTTGGTTACCGAGTTCTCAACCCAACGTTCTTCATCACCAATCATCTCGCGTTTTAGTGTCACATAGTCGCGACCCATGAAGCGTCCCATGTAGCGACGATCCTGTACGTGGATCTGGGTTAACCATTTCACATTGGCCACCCCATAGTAGCCGGGAACTACCAGGCGCACTGGTCGTCCGTGAAACAGAGGCAGGCCCTCGCCATTCATTTCAAGGGCTACCAGGTTGACGTCGCGTATTGCATCAGCCACCGGTAGGCTGCGTGCGAAGGACTGTTCCACTTCGGTATCCCGGATCTCTTCTGAGCCAATATCGGCGCCGAAGAACACCACTTCCTCGCCTTCCGGCTTGACACCCACGGCATTGAGAATGTCCCGTAGTCTGACACCGCGCCAATTCGCATTACCAATCAGGCCGTCGTAGAGCGAAGACCGGTTTCCACCACACTCGAAACCTACATCAATATCAAACTGGCTCATGTTGCGCAGTTCTGCCAGTGAGAACTCACGCTCATTATCTACCAACCCCGTCACCTTGAGCCGATAGTTATCGACATCGACCTCCGGCTGGCCGTAGTGCTGCACCACGTAAAAGTCCCTGTTGTCGGTGTAAAAATCAGAGATCTGACGTGTGTCCAGGAAATGGGTGCCACCCGGTAGCGCCGGTCCCCGGCTGAAGTCTTCCGGCATGTCGCTGAAAGGCACCAGTGTTTCTCCCTGCGCCAGAGCTGGTATTACCCACTGCGGCATACTGGCAACCGCTCCCGCGGCCAGCCCTGCATTCATTGTTTTCCTAATCGCCGTGCGTCGATCAATTTTTTCATCTTCCATCTTGTTATCCTCGTAGATCTTTTCTCGCTATGTATGCATCACTAGAAGTCGTACGCTTTCCAGTAAGTTTCTCTGTATTTGTTTGGATCAGCCAGCAAGTTAGGCCGAGCGGCACCAACCTCCTCAGTGCTGAGTTTCTGAAATCCGTCCGGTAGTGTGTCGGCGTTAAACTCTTGCAGGATCCAGTTAAGCACTCCTGCCAGTGCTTCATCGTCGATGGGTGCATTGTTTGAGCCTGGCACCCGCACCAGATAAGAACGCATCTGCTGTACACTCAGCATCTTTCCTAACTCGTCATGTAGGGTGGGCACATTTGGTGGATAGCCTTCCCCGGTAGGGCGATGGCAGCCACTACAGTAGAGTAGATAGTCGATGCGCGGACTCGCCGCGAATACTGTGTTGCTGGTCAGCAGCAACAATATGAACAATGTAAAGCCTGTTCTGTACATCATTATTCGTCGGTGCTGCCCAGAACCAGTGAAACCGTGCAGTGATAGCTGGTGTTTTCAGTGCCGAAGCACCACAGCACGGTAGAGCTGTTGCTATTGAAATATACCGGCCGATCGCCCTCGGTGTTGTGACAGCTACAACGAGCACAATACGTCTTGCCGCAACAGTCGTTATAAGACATCAGGTAATTCCGACCATCTACCGGGTTGCGGCAGGTTCCGACCCAGGTTATTGGTGAAGGTTCGGCGCCGGGGGGACAGGAAGTGTAGGTCCCGCCACAGCAGGAGCACAGAGTGCCACTCATGGCGCAGTAGCGCCAATAGTCACAGCTCTGTGGATCGCCTATTTCCTCGATCGAATTCTGGGCGAAGGAGCGGGCTACGGGTAATAAAGGAAAAGCCGCGGCTCCGGCGATCATCATGCCGAGGCGCGACAGGAAACTCCGCCTCGATAACCGGCGCGCCAGTGCCAGGCTCGTGCGTCGGGCATTTTCGTCTATCCAGTAGTAAGTGCGATCTACTATCCTCTCAATATTCATGATGACTGTTCCATCGCCGAAGTTTTGTATTCTGGTTTTTCGGATTGACTCTGTGCGCCCACGTATTCCTGTACTGTAGCAATACCACTGTCCATCGACTCGATCAGACTTTCCATATGTTCGCGTGTGTTAACGAGCCCTTTATTATGCAGCGACCCGTCACGGCCAATCAACAGTGCAAAGGGTAACTTGCTTACGTGGTAAGTCATGCCGAGTAGCTCGGAAAGCACGTAAGGATAATCGTCAATTCTTAAGTCTTTTACATAGGCTCGGTGTCTGTCCAACTCTTTCTCACTCTCCGCCCCATCGCTGGCGAAGATCAGTCGTATTCGCGACTTCTCTGAGTTGACCAGCGCTTTGGCAGTTGGCACCAGTGATTTGCAAACCGGACAGCTAGGAGAGATGAATAATACGAACGAAGCAAGGCCATCGGAGTCTGCGCCGCCTATGGATAACTTCGACCCGACCAAATCGGTAAGCTCAATGGCTTCGGTTAATTCTCCCACTTTCGGACCCGATGTCGGTTGCAGGGCACCCGCTGGTGCGACTCGTTCGTGCAGAATACCGACTTGCCGAGTCAGTGCAAAAACCAATAGCGCCAATACAACAACCAGTATCCATAGCACGATATTAGAAATAACCAGTGCTTCAACCATCTGCCCGTCTCCAGGATCGAATGGCATTGTCATTTATCAATAGCTGATTGAATGCGCCGTAGAACAAAATTAGAACTAAACAAGCGAGCACTGCAAAGAGATAGTCCATAATTCCTAACAAGCGATCCGTGCTTGGCAGCGTTACAACCAGAGCGCCTGCAATCAGAACGGCGTTGCGCAGCACCAATGAAATTGACAATTGCTGAATGCCCTCCCGTTCACTCTCTCTACCAATGGCCGACGCAAAACCACAGCCACAATCGATATAGCTGCGGCCGCGCATCAAGTTTATGGATATTGCCAGAGCATAAGCAGCGAGAAGAAGTGCAGTTGCCCATGCCGCTGGTGTAGCCTGCCAACCAGCAGCCCAGACAAATCCCAGGACCAGTTCAAACATGCCCAGCATCAATCCCGCAAGGGGCACCAGTGCCACAGGTAAAATCTGGTAGGCCTGCAGGATCGCACGAAACTGAATTCGATTTGTCAGCTTGTGACCGCCAGCCCCAACTAAAAGAAGCGTAAAGCCAAGCTTGATTATAAGGCTGATAGCCGGATCGAGCATGGATTAGAAATCCTCGTAGTGGGAGGCGCCAGGTAGCTGTATGGATCGCTCATGGACAAGAGTCAGGGCGTTGTATATGTGAGTTCCACCTGCGGAAACAATCAGCTTCGGCTCGTCTTCCTGAGTAACCGTCAGGCTACCTGCCGGAGTGTCCAATTCCAGACGATGAATTCGACGCCGCGTATTGGCATCCAGTACCCAGATCTCTGTACCATTCTCGTGATGCGTATCGACACCGCCTTCGTGCATCAGCACATAGATCAATCCCAGACCCTGATGCGCCGTGATGATTTCGTTGCGACCACCGGGGCGCCAGCCTTCCTCATCATCCGGCAACACACTCCAACCATCGCTGATGTTGATTTCATCATCATCGGTGCTTACTTCGAAAATATTGCCGGCATGAGAAATCATGTACCAGCCATCGGCACTACGGGTTACCCGATCGAATATTGGATCATCGAGGACGTTAAAGAACACGTCGCTACGTGCTCGGTTCTCCTCAAAGCCACTGAGATCGAGCTGAATCAGTTGCAGTGTGCCATCGCCACAGACCTGTAGAAAATCGTTGCTTGCTACCGGCATGAGAACTGCACAGCCCGGCGTTGAGGCCTCATAAACAAAAACCCGATCCTGCACGTCCACGACGGATACCGAATGTCCAGGATTCATGTTCAATACCGCCAGGTGACGTCCATTATTCAACAGTCCCATGTGCGCACGTAAAGACAGCCGTGCCATATGATTGGGAATTAGAATTTCTGCAATCGGGCTCAGGTTTTGGTAATCATAGACGGCGACGATGTCAGTTCGATCACCATGGACACCCCGTGACACATAGGATTCTGCTGCGTAGAACTCACGTCGCGGGGCATAACTGGTCACCGCTGGAGTATTGCCGGACAGGGACAATAGCCCCTGCATCTCGCCATTGGTGGCATCGAAGATATAGCCCCCGTTGCCCGTCTTGGCGATAAACCAGTTTGTGCCGGGTTCTGGCATGGTCTCTTGGGAGATTTCTTCTGGGGTAATCTGCGCCGAGGCAAAGGGCACGAAGAAGGTTAATCCGAGAGCACAAGAAAGGTAAACGGACCTGCTGAGAGGAGTGATGAAGCGCATTATTATTCTCCTGGCGTAATCACCGCCTGGTGACCGACAGATTCTCTTTATCAGGGGTATTGAGTGTATCGCAAATAGGCCGCATGTGCCCACCCCAGCCAATTAGCCAGTGTGCAGTAGCTACAATCGGGTGCCAGGAGCCAGGAGCCGAAACCAGGAAGCTAAGTCTGAAATTACTGTTACTGCGTTAGCAAAGCCTTATACTGGCGAAAAACAAAAATAAGAGTATCGCGATGAATTCTGATTCAACCTTGACCCCATCTCCTACAGACTTGTCTCTTCTGACGCGTAATCGCCGTACCATCGGCGTGGCAGCCATCCTGAGTGCGCTGATGTATCTGTATTTATTCAGTACGTATGGTTGGCGCCAAGGGGCACTGTTTGTTGTCGGCCTGGCGGCGGGAGTGATTCTCTATCATGCGGCGTTTGGATTTACTTCTGCCTGGCGCGAAGTCGTCAACACCGGGCGCGGTGCCGGCCTACGCGCTCAGATGGTTATGCTGGCTGTGACAGTCCTGGTTTTTACTCCACTAATTGCATGGGGTGAAGTTTTCGGCACGAATCTGCGGGGTAGCGTAGCTCCCCTGAATGTCGCAGTGATCTGTGGTGCGTTCATGTTCGGTCTGGGCATGCAACTCGGTGGAGGTTGTGCATCAGGGACGCTGTTCACCGCCGGTGGCGGTAATCTACGTATGCTGATCACTCTGGCGGGCTTTATCCTCGGTTCATTGATCGGTACCTGGCAGTGGCCAATGTGGCAGGGCGTACCGGGATTCGCACCAGTATCGCTGGCCCAGAACTTCGGTGTGATTGGCGGAATTCTGATTAGTCTGGCCCTGTTCGCTGCGGTTTACACTGCTACGGTAATGTGGGAACGGCGCCAGCACGGAGATGTAGTAAACGAGCCAGATAGTGATACGCAATATTCCTGGCTACACGGCCCCTGGCCACTGATAGCCGGAGCGCTGGCCCTGGTGCTCGTGCAGCTGTCCACCTTGCTATTGGCGGGTCGGCCCTGGGGCGTGACAGCTGCCTTTGCGTTGTGGGGAGCGAAACTCGCCGGTGTAGTGGGCCTCGACGTGACCACTTGGGCATACTGGCAACGCCCTGGTTCATTGAGTGCGCTGAATGAGAGTGTTTTTAATGACATTACCTCGGTGATGAATATTGGCATCATGTTGGGCGCACTGATGGCAGCCGGTCTCGCTTACAAGTTCTCACCAAAGTTCAAGCTACCCATGGGCGCAATTCTGGCATCCGTGCTGGGTGGTCTGCTGCTTGGCTACGGAGCCAGAATCGCCTTTGGCTGCAATATCGGTGCATACTTTAGCGGCATTGGTTCAACCAGTCTGCACGGATGGCTATGGTTCGCCGCAGCCTTCGCCGGCAGCACTCTCGGTACCCGCATCAGACCCTGGTTCGGACTAAGCTAAGCTGTCGCTCGTCCCACTCTTCCGAGCGTTGCTACCAACGGCACACCTCTAAGACTCGCCTGTCGTTAAATCAGCTCTTGAACCCCATGCAGCTTGATGCAAAGCAACATGTCTCTTTGCTGGCCGCGCTATAGTCTGGCGCGCCAAGATATCCCAGGAGGTTTACAATAATGCTCGCCCCGAGTTACAAGAAAATGGCCGGCACCTCTGCCGTGTTTCTATCTGCTGATTACGATGGCGCTTCACCCATAGAACGCGATGGTATGGTTTGGTCCGCCGAAGAACTGCACCTCGATCAACTCACCACGGATCGAAATCCAAAGCCCGCAATGCAAAACGTATTGGCACTGGAGGGATTAGAAGAATACGATATGCCGCAGAATGGAGATGTCAGAAACGTAGAATCGGTGAGCGTAGATTTTGTGTACTTCGATCAAATTCATGCCTGGATACAATTAGTCTAAAAAATTCAATTCGTGGCAAGCCGGTTTCATTAAGCTCAGAAACTAATTCCAATGGTTTCAAACTACGTCTGAACCCTCTCAAAATTCATTGGGGAAACTGTTTAACTGAGTTGGAGAGTTGGCTAAAATCGATCAACTACCCAAAAATGTGTTCAATAGATTCTACTTTTCCGTACTATGTGTTTGAATCCAATCTATTGGAATATTGTAGAAAGCCCGCGGAGTGGCCATATACCTGTTTAGAGGGTCCCTAGTATCGGTTTCGTTTTGATATCTGATGGCTGCCTGAAGTGATGACTCGGAGTTGAAAGAATGACAGAACAAAAAAGAGTGGAAGTCGGGCTAAGAAGAGACATCGATGCTCTAATCGATCAAGCGAAACCGCGTAATCCTCACCATTTGAACAATCAGGAACGTGTGGCAAGCCTGGCTTGTGCCCTTGGTGAAAAACCCAGCCTCAATGTACAAACTCTCAGAGGATTGAGGATGGCTGCCGTTGCACGACATCGGCATGGTGATGATACCGCAGGACATGGTCGATAAACCGGATAAGTTATCCGAAGAAGAGTTCAGTTTGCTCAGGCAACATCCGCAGGCAGGGTTTGATATGCTCCAGCATATCAATTTTCCCTGGCCGGTCGCCGAAATTGTGCTACAGCACCATGAGCATTTCGACGGCAGCGGTTATCCTAACGGATTGACAGAATGGGAGATACTCGACGAGGCCAGGATACTGCTCGTGGCCGATGTAGTCGAAGCTATAACTACCGAACGCCCCTATCGCGCTGCCTCAAGCCTCAAGGATGCCGTGTGGGAAATCGCCAACAAGAGTGGCACCCTTTATGACCCCGATGTGGTGGATGCACTGACACAGTTGGCCTCCTCCGGTCAGCTGACTACAGGTGGCTCGAGTTGGGAATAGCCGTGTTGGCTCAGAAGTGTTGAATTAGAAAAAGCCGATCGTTCCCACTTGTATTGTCAGCCCAGTCAAAAACTGCACGAGTTGAACCTCCATCCGCTAAGCAGATAGACAAGCTCTCTAATCCTTTTGATTCCTTAGATAGCGCGAGAGAACTGCTGTTTAACTGCCAGCCTCGAATAGACATCGAATACCATTGCGATGTTGCGCAACAGCAATCGGCCGAGCGCTTGTACGGCGATCGTTCGCTCATCGACGCTGACCAATCCATCTGCCATCAAAAGCTCCATCCGCCCCAATTCTTCTGCGAAATAGGATTGAAAGTCCACCTCGAAGCGATTCTCGATCAACGCTATATCCAAAATACCCTGGCACATGAGGTCCTGAATTACGGCACGTCTAAGTTGGTCGTCTTCATTCAATTGATAGCCCTGAAACACGGCCAGATGATTGTTATCGATCGCATCGAAATAGGCACCCTCGAAGCGCTCGTTCTGGCAATAGGCGTTACTCGTCTTGCCGATCGATGTCACTCCCAATCCGATCATGTCCGCATCGGCATGAGTTGAGTATCCCTGAAAATTTCTTTGCAGCGATCCGTTCTCTTTCGCCAGCACCAGTTCATCGTCCGGCAGGGCAAAATGGTCCATACCGATGTACACATAACCGGCCTGCTGCAGGTGATTTATTGTCAGCTCCAGAAGCCCGAGTTTGGTGATAGCGTCCGGCAGAGTCTCTTCCCTGATCAGCTTTTGCGCCTTCACTCGATGTGGTAAGTGAGCGTAGTTATAAACCGCCAGTCTTTCCGGCCGCATGTCGACGACCTTGTCCAGAGTTGTCGAAAAACTCTCGACTGTCTGAAAAGGCAGTCCATAGATTAGATCCATACTGACGGACTCGTAGTTTGCATGGCGCGCTGCATCCAAAACTGCCTGGGTCTGTTCGATGGATTGCTCCCGGTTAACCGCCTTCTGAACTTTTTCATCGAAATCCTGAACACCGAGACTGATGCGGTTGAAGCCGAATTCTCGCAGAATGCCGATGGTGTTCTCTCTCACTGCTCTGGGGTCCACCTCAATGGAAAATTCTCTTTCGTGCCTGGGAGCCAGTTCGAAGTGTTGCCCTGTAACCTGCATTAATTGTTTGAGTTGTTCATCACTCAAGAATGTCGGTGTACCTCCACCGAAGTGCAATTGATTTACCTGGCGAAGGCCATCAACCAGCTCACCCTGCATGGCGATTTCTTTGTGCAGTCGTTTTAGATAGGGTATCGCACGATCGTGTGTGTGGGTGATAATCTTGTTACAGGCGCAATAAAAACAGAGCGACTCGCAATAGGGAATGTGGAAATACAGTGAGAGTGGGCTGGCATCACGATTGCTTTGTTCGAGCTCTTTGCGGTAATCGTATTCAGTAAACTTGGAAGAGAACTGTACTGCCGTCGGATAGGACGTGTAGCGAGGTCCAAACGTGTCGTACTTTTTCAAAAGATCAGCATCGAACTTAACAGCGCTGGTGTTGTTCTGAGTCATATTGGGAGTCGTGGCCTGAGTTGAGGAGAGCATCTTAACGGAGTAACGCTAAAGTATAAACCGGACGAGTTGTTCTGAGGGTCCTTGGCGACTCTCCAGCAGTTCTAGATTAAAGATCAGCAAAGTCCTTGAGAGAGAATCACCTGTATAATCCCCACATCACCGTAGCCCAGCTACGGAGGAATAAGCAACCGCCATTGGTCGCCAAGGAGCATGAGCGGCAGCGCTTTCCACCAGCCATCGATTGAACAGGCATCCTAAGCCAGAATAACTGTAAAAAAACCGATCTAGCACAAAGAAAACAGGTTCAAGTCAGTGAATTTGCAGGCAAAATAACCTCTCGACTTGGGATTTTGCTGCCCGCCCCCATCTATGCAAGAGCCAGCAGATTTTCTGGCTTAGACGAGTGTACTTCGATGAAGCTCTATCATTGCCCGAACGCCCGATCTGTCCGTCCTCTGTGGGCTCTGGAAGAATTGGGCCTGGCTTACGAGCTGCAGGTCATGCCATTTCCTCCGCGCTCCGAAGTAGCGGGGTACCTTGAGATCAATCCTTTGGGCACAGTCCCGACTTTCATCGACGGTAATCTCACTATGACTGAGTCCACTGGCATCTGCCAGTATCTGGTAGACCAATACGGTCCGACATCGCTGGGTATGACGGCGGAAGAGCCGGAATACGGCGATTACCTGAACTGGCTACACCGCAGTGACGCAACGCTTACTTTCCCCCAGGCTATCGTGCTGCGGTATACCCAACTCGAACCCGTTGAACGGCGGGTTCCACAAGTGGCCCAGGATTATGCAATCTGGTTCCACTCCAGGCTGAGAGCTCTGGAAGTGGCGTTAGAAGGGAAAATGTTTCTCGTCGGTGATCGTTTTACTATCGCCGACATCGCAGTGGGCTACGCCTTACAGATGGGGGAACGCCTCGGATTAAGTGACCGTTATAAGCCTAATTGCGAGCGTTATCTGGCAGATTTGAATGATAGACCGGCCTATAAGCGGTCGCAGCAAAAGGGCAGCCTTGAGGAATAGATCAAAGTTTCGCTATGTCCATTCTAGTAGTCTGATAAACTGGAGAAGTCGAAAATGAAAAGGTCACAAGTAATGAATAGAATCATGATTGCCGCTATGGCCAGTCTGATACTGGCCTCGTGCTCGGGTACCGATCAGCTGGCGTACCATCGCATGTCGGAGATAGAACTGCAGGTTTACAATGAAACCGTAGAAGTACCAGATATGGTGTACTGTTTCGATGAGGTAAGAACGGGTTCATTTATCAAGAAACGATACTGTCTCACACTACTGCAAATTTCAACCGCACTTGAAGACAACTCCCACGCCTTAGGTGTTGTTAATTATGGTGGCGGCGGTAGATATACGCCGGGCTATAACTAAGGTTCTAGGTTTTAACTGAAGCTGGATTCTGTGTGCACTAATAAAAAGCCGGGTCGTTGTGTGCCCGGCTTTTTTACTAGCGGAAGACGAGTTTCCAGTTAACGAATATCGATCTCTTTCGAATCACCGAACGTTGCAATGGATTCCAATGTGTGAAAATTCTCCCAGGGAATATTTGCAGGATCCGTCGTCCAGTACTTATTGGATTTGGCGTAACAACAGTTGCGGTTTTCTTCCTTTAACCCACTCAGCTCTGCCTGTTTGAGTCGCTTCTCTATTGCTTCCAGTTCGTCATCATCGTCTACCTGGAAGCCGAGGTGGCTCAGGCCAAGCTTGCCGCATTTTTCGGAAATAGCGAAGTTGACGGCGGGCTCGTCCAGCATCCATTTGGCATAGTCGTGCTTGACCACGTCGGCGTCTTGATTGAATAAAGTGTTATAGAAGTTAATGCCTCGATCAAGGTCATCAACTGACACATGCACATGTAAGCGTTTTATTTAATATTACCTCTCGAATGTATTCTGTTGCTTGCCAGCACTCTCACAGCTCGATGACTTGAACTTGCCCTGACAACAATCTTCCACCAGATAGGAAAGCAAATGGTTAATGCATTGGAAATTGGCTGAGTAGATTAGCGAGCGACCGTCGCGTTCTACATCCAGTAGCCCGGCCTGCTTAAGATTGCGCAGGTGAAAAGAGAGCGTCGCACCGGGCAGGTCAAATTCCTCTGCCATGGTACCGACGACCTGGCCTCGCAGCCCCTGTCTTACCAGGTAGCGAAAGATTTCCAGGCGCGTCTCATGGGCCAGTGCCGCAAGTGCTTCGGTTGCCTCAAACATTTCCATATTTCCAATATATTGGAAATAATAGAGACATGCAACAAGTTTTTGTCTTGGCTTATTCCCGGGTTCGCTCAAGGCGAAAAGTAATAATCGGTCCGTAGCGCCAGATCAGCGAGTCACCCTGCAGTTCTCTTTCCACTGTGATAGGTACGCCCTTCGGGCGCAGGATGTGTACTCCGTTTTCAAATGAAGCCGCTACCGAAATCGGCCTGCCGTTTGTAGAAGGCTCACCGATGTCATTAACACCGTTTTCATAGCTGCCATCTGCACGCATGTCATGGGTCACGCCGCCTGCAGTTATGACGATGCGATTGCCGCATTGCTCAATGCGTTGCAGATTGCCGATGGACCGTTCCGAGTTAGCCGGACCGGAAACGAGTTCCACGATGATCCACATGCCCCGCATGTCGATAGCATCTTCTGATAGCGGCTCAGTACAGTTTGCCAGTACCGAGCCCGGCATGGTTTTCCAGTAGCCCGCAGGAGTGTGGGCAATCGGGATATCATCCGCCAGCACTTGTTCATCAGCCTGAGTCAGTGTCGCACTAAGGAAGAACAGGAGGGCGACGGCTTGCAGGATTCTTTTCATCGATTTTTCCTTCTATTAACTATGCAAAGCAAGCAATACCCACCCCGCACAGTGTCATGACTCCAGCAAATCTACTGTATTATGGACTTCATTCCAACACAGAACCACACTACAGGTAGCCACTATGAGACAGGCACCCACTTTCTCTTCGCACTATTCGATAGCCCTGCTACTCATGGTACTAGCTGACTGTTCGGAGGCACCGGATACAGAGCAATGCCAGCCAAGTGAACTCTCGAATTTCGATTGGGGCAGCTACGGCAGCGACCCGGGACACTCCAAGTACGCTCCGCTGGATCAGATTAACGCCGATACCGTGCAGAATCTGGACTTTGCCTGGACTTGGGAATCGGTGGATAACCAGGCAGTAGCCGAGCGACCGGAATTTGTACCCACAGGTTTTAAGGCCACACCCATCACTCGGGATGGCGTGCTCTATGTCAGTACACCTCTGGGTCATGTTGCAGCACTGGATGCGGCAACCGGCGAAGAGAAGTGGATATTCAATACGTTCACCTGGGAACATGGCCGGCCTGCTAACAACGGTTTTAATCATCGCGGTGTTGCCTACTGGGAAAAGACCACGCCCGGTGGTACCGAACCCCGCATTATCCTGAGTACCGCCAATGCATTTCTGTGGTCGCTCGATGCCGAGACTGGACAGCCCGATCGGACTTTCGGTACTAACGGCAAGGTCGATCTCACCATCGGGCTGGGCAAGGAAGTCGATCGCGCCATGATCGCTCATTCTGCGGCTGTACCTATCGTGGGCGACACGGTAATTCTAGGCTCTGTGGTTTATGACGACCCCATGTTCGATCGCGTGCCGGCCAGGCTTACCGACATCCCACCCGGTCATGTGCGCGGTTTTGATCTCAATACCGGTCGACAGAAGTGGATCTTCCATACTATTCCCCAGCAGGGAGAATTTGGCAATGACACCTGGCAGAACAATTCCTGGCAGGTCACCGGCGCTACAAATGTCTGGACTAACTTGAGCGCCGATCCCGAACTGGGCTATGTCTATCTGCCGATCGGCACACCCGGTAACGACTGGTATGGTGGCCAGCGTCTGGGCGATAACCTGTTCGGTACGTCCCTGGTGGCTCTGGATGCTGATACCGGTGAACGTGTCTGGCATTACCAGATTGTGCACCACGAGCTTTGGGACTACGATCCGCCGGCGGCGCCGACGCTGGTCGATATTACCGTCGATGGGAGAGAAATAAAGGCGCTGGCACAGGTCTCCAAGCAGGCTTTTATCTATGTGTTGGACCGAACTACTGGAGAGCCGGTCTGGCCAATTGAAGAACGACCGGTTCCGGCGAGTAGTGTTCCCGGCGAGCGAGCCTCACCAACGCAGCCCTTTCCAACCCGGCCGGCACCGTTTGATCAGCAGGGCATTTCGGAGGACACCCTGATCGACTTCACGCCGCAATTAAGGGCGGAGGCGCTGCAGATCATCAGCGAATTCGATTACGGCATGTTGTACACACCACCCTCACTGAAGGGCACCATTAACCTGCCCGGTTGGGCAGGCGGCGCCGAATGGAGTGGTGCAGCCTTCGATCCGGATACCTCGATGTATTACATCCCATCGGTAAGCAGTCCAATTGTCGCGCAGCTGATCGAGCAGGATCTTGCAGAAACCGAGTTTCGTTACGTGCGTAATGGCATTCGCAATGTAAACGGCCCGCAGGGTTTGCCTATCACCAAGCCCCCCTATGGTCGCATCAGCGCCGTCGATCTGGATACCGGTGAATATCACTGGGTGCGCGCCAATGCCGAGGGGATTCGCCAGCAGATTATCGACATGGGTATCGATGATCCGGGCCCGGTAGGTGTGGTTAATGTCGCGCCCCTGTTGGTTACCAAATCGCTGTTGTTCCAGGCCATTACCGATGGCGTGCCAGTATTGCGGGCAATGGACAAAGCCAGCGGAGAGACTGTGGCCGAGTTTGAATTGCCAGCGATTCCCCAGGGTGCGCCGATGTCCTATATGGTGGATGGCAAACAATATATTTCAATTGCATCTGGCGGCGGTGCCGATGCAATGCTGGTGACACTCGCCTTGCCATAAGAATCAATGAGTCTCTGTGTTATTCAGGATATGCCTGTTGCGAGTTCGCTGGTGATCTGCACTGCGCGAGCCCTGGGTACTAATCTTCCGCGTAGGCAATAAATTTATTTCGACCCCGTACTGATCAATATTCAGCCCCTCCGTCCCCTTTATTGATTTTCAATTACTCCGGCACGCAGTGCCCAAGATGCCGTTGATATTTGCATCTTGTCGGTTATCAAAATCCCAACAATTGCTGTCTGCAACAATCAAGCGCCTTATTGCTTTCGGATTGATCGTGCAATTAGATGATCCTGAGATCTAAATCTAACCAGGGCAACAAATGATTGAAAAAGTCGATGAGAAATATGAAACTGACGATCTAGTTTTGCATTAGCGAGAAATCAGCATGAGCAATATTAATTTAAACGGTGTGCACCATCTTGCTCTGGTCTGCAAGGACATGGAACGCACCGTGGATTTTTACACCAACACACTGGGCTTGCGCCTGACTAAGGGATTTGATCTCGCAGGATACGGCCAGCACTTTTTCTTCGACATGGGTAATGACAGTGATCTGGCTTTTTTCTGGTTCAACGATGCGCCCGAGGCTGCTCCCGGAGTAGCTTCAGCCAAGAGTATGGTGGGTACCGGTGCCAGCAGTATCAGCTCCGCCCACGGCTCCATGAACCATGTCGCATTCGATGTACAGCCAGACAAGATTGCGGATTATCGCGAAGAACTCGTCGCCAAGGGTGTGGAGTGTTCTCCCATCGTGAATCACAACGACGTGGTAACAGGTGAGGAGGCTCGAACAGCAACGGAGGCCTCGGGGAAGACCTGGTTGCAATCGTTCTATTTCTTCGATCCTGATAGAGTCATGCTGGAATTTTGCGCCACGCTGCAGCCGGGCCTGCCAAATGTTGATCTGCCGGTAAACGCCGAAGGGATCAAAGCCAATGGTGAACCCGTTACCGGCATGTCTCAATAGACTTGACCAGGCTTGCGTGCAACCGGCTACAGACAAACCCGGCCTGTTGACTCAGGAAATCGGCCACATAGTTGCCTACCTGCTGCAACGCTAAATTCTGGGCCTCAGGAGTGGTGGTAAAACTAACGATGACTATATGGTGTTCCGAAAGATTCATGACTTTCCCCTTATCGATTATCAAGCAAGCGCAGGGTGTTCTGGAGAATATTTCCGCTAATCCGCACCCCGCTCTCTTAGCCAGGCCACAATCAGGTCTGCCACGTTGTCCCGAGCATCTTCTGGTGTTTCCAGGTAGTGATCCCCGTCGATCATATCCAGGCGTTTATCTTCCGACGCGAGAGCATCGAAGATTGCCCTGGCATCACTGGGGAATACACCAGTATCGGCGTTACTCTGAATTACCAATGCCGGTTGTGAGATTCGATTCAGGTGAGGTGCGCCTCGGCAGTGAGAATCCTGCAGGCTCCACATGGATAGCCAGGTTCGCAAGGTATTGGTTAATCCAATTCCGCGTGGACCAAAATTCGCCACTGAAGGATCACCGGCATAGCAGCGGCCAACCTCGCGTTGAGAAGGATCGATTTCCCCATCCATCAAGCGTAAGTCTGCCCAGGTGCGATAGAGGTTGAATGCACGGTCCGTCATACCGAGCCGCCGCACGCGCTCGAGCTCGCTGTGACACCAGGCGGTTATGCGATGGTTACGTGCTTCCTGAGCGGCACGGTAACGACTGATGAATTCCTCGGAGTACGGCGGCTCGTTTTTCGGGTCGTACATGTTCAATTCGGGATCGATACTGGTGGGATCGGTTTCGTCAGTTACCGATGGATCGAGCCAGGCTGTTAGCACCTCGGGGCGACCCGAATGAGCGCACAGTGAGACATACAAATCTGCCGGTATGAGATCGTGCAGCGTCGGAGGAATGTCCAGCCCGGGCGTTGCAGTCATGGTTACCCCGAGCGCCTGTGACTGATAGGCACCCATGAGAGAGCCACCGCCGGAATTGCCCAAAATTACTACTTGCTCAATTCCAGCCTGTTCTTTCAGCCAGTGCACTCCTGCACCGATATCGACAAGTGCATGCTCCAGCAGAAAAAAGGCTTCGTTGCCGCGAAAGCGAGTATTCCAACCGAGAAAACCATAGCCTCGCGAGGCCATGTATTCACCCAGGTAATGTTCGCTGAAATCCACATTGTAGTGGGTGGCGATTAGCGCTGTTTTCGCCACCCTGTCTGAAGGTGAGTAATACAAACCCTGGCAGGGCATGTAGCCCGCGCCGTTGCGTGTGCTGGTCGCGGATGTTGTGGAGACAAATTTCCGTTGCCAATCACTCATGGTCACTCCGTTTGGATTAGTGGGGACACGTTTATTTCCCAGCATTGGGGTCAGAGTAAATATACAGTACTGTATATTTACTCTGACCCCAATGCTTAAAACCGGAGGGTGCGTATTCAGGGCGCTGAAGGACGATGGAATTATCTACCGATTCCCAGATCCAGGCGATACTCAGATTTGAAACGTTATCCCGACTGATAAAAGCACCTACTGGCCTCCGTTTCCCAGTTTCTGCGGTTTGTTCAGCCAGTGTACAGATTGAGTAGGTAAAACTGCTGAACTGACAATTGGTCGCTCTGCAATTTTATTTGTACTGGAGAATCACATGAAAAAAATAGTATTGGCCGCTTTAGTCATAGTCGCCTCGCCGGCATTGGTGTATGGAGATTCATGCCGATATGAAAAGGAGATTGCATTCAGCGTCGATGCAGACGCTGCTCAGAACCTGCTGCTGGATGTTGGCGCCGGGGAATTAACGGTTAGAGGCAATGCCAATAGCAATGAGATAGTGGTTTCCGCTGTGGCTTGTGCCAGTAGCCGGGGCAGATTGGATGACCTGGAAGTGCAGTATCGATCTCGCGGCTCCAACATCGAAATTTTTACCGAATTCCATGACACCAGGCGCTTTTTCTCATGGTGGGGTACAGGTAATTCTCATATCGATATCGATATGCTGGTACCGGCCGGACTCTCACTAGAGGTGGATGATGGAAGCGGCTCAGTAGATATAGCCAATGTGTCCAAACTGAAGATGGAAGATGGCTCAGGATCGCTTGTGATCTCAGATATTGCCGGTGACGTGTTTATCGATGACGGTTCCGGTGATATCCAGGTTAGCAATGTTTCTGGATTGGTCTCTGTCGAAGACGGATCTGGAGATATGCGGATTGTTGGAAGCAGTGCGATTCACATCATCGATGATGGTTCCGGCGGCATCCGTATTACCGATATAGACCAAAATGTATACATCGAAGACGATGGCTCGGGCGATATCGATATTCGTAATGTGGGCGGTGATGTGGAGATAGAAGATGGCGGATCGGGATCTTTGAATGTGAACAACGTGGCCGGTACTTATTATTCCGGTGGAGGTTAATTTTGGGGAAAGGCAAAGTTCACTTACGAAATGCGTAAATTAGAGGGGCGCAGTAGAGTGTCATGACAGCCTCCTCCAGTCGGATGGGGTTATTGGAGGCTGGTTACATGATCTTCAGAATGATTTAGATAGTATCGTCGGACACATCAACTTCAAAAAAATAAATCTGTCCCCACTGACACTTCGATCGCTTTTATGCTGGTGGGCCGGTTTGTTTCCCCATCCGGGCCACGGTAATGACAAGCAGGCAGCACGACTGTACGGGCGTCGATGATGATGGATTCGCTATTCGCAGGCTGGAGCAGACTCTAGAGTATGCAATGAAAGGTTTATGTCGGTCTGAAATTTGAGTCGCCGACAAGTCAGGCCGTGTTCCCGGAAAACTTACGCGAGCCCCAGTCGTACGTACCAGGCAGCAAACAGGCCAAATGCGATCAGGGTGGCAATCATCACCAACAGAACTTTGCTCGGCACCAGTCTCCTGTTGTCTTCCGAGATCCGATTTGTTGTCGCAGAGATGAAATAGATATAAAGAATAGCGATTAGTGCGAGAAATTGGATTATGAGAATGATCATCTTTATTTTCGAGGTAACTTTGTGGAACCGATGTATATCGTAATCGTTCTGGCGCTACTACAGTTCTTCATCTTTAGCGGAGTCATGGGCTGGGCGCGGATCAAATATAACGTAACCGCGCCTGCGAGTATAGGAACAATAAAGGCTATCCCAATTGGTGCAGCTGGCAGTGGCTGGGGGCTTCGTATTTGCCCCGGATGATCCCCGCAAATATGTGCTGAATTTTCTCAGCGACAACCGCCGTACCGGAATTTCCGATTGCAATCGAATAAATGGCTCCTGGCAACAGGAGGAAACGTCCTTGCGTTTCGAGGCATGTGCAGCGGGTCGATCACTGTGCCCTCCGGGCTCTCCGCACAACAATCTGGCCTTGAACCTGAGGGACGTGGTTGCCTATGAATTCCGGGCTGGTCAACTGATTCTGACCATTAGCATCGAAGGGGTCGAGATGGAGTTTGAATCCCGCGACTAGCGATAGAGGGGTAGAGTGGACTAGTGAAATTCCACCATCCTCTTTATTCAGACTATTCGTACCTCAAGGCGTAGACTGGATTTCTCCTTACCACACGTAATATTTCACCACTGACTGTTAATAGTGCTAGTAGGGCGGTAAACAGCGTCGCCAACAAAAAATTAAGAAGGCTAAGTTCGATCCTGTAGACAAAACCGTTCAGCTAGCTATTTAGTACCAGCCACATTATTGGCCAGGCAAGCAGGTTTGCTGCCACAATCAATAATCCGTACTCCTTGATAACCAGCATAGCGATATTTGTAGAAGGAGCGCTAAGCACTTTTCTTATTCCAATCTCCTTGGTCTTCTGATCTGCTGAAAATGAAGCCAGCCCGTACAGACCCAGGCAGGCTACGATTATGGCGATAAACGTAAACTGAAAAAGCATGGTAGAAAATTCCTCATCATCGCCAAACAAATTCTCAAACTCCTCCGTAAAGAAGCTGTATTCAAACGGATGATTCGGATAGACCTGTCGCCAGGTCTGTTCGATCTTTTCCATCGCCGATCTCAGGTCATTTCCGTTCACTGTATCCCGTCAGAACATATGGGACCAATTCGCCTTAAATCCTAAGGGAGACT
>MDTC01052582.1_pt1 | contig 39635 bp, 65 predicted proteins | sample 811181 | NCBI WGS metagenome assembly MDTC01 (sample SAMN05326644, study PRJNA326480) | marine metagenome | isolation source: seawater | place: Pacific Ocean: North | collected 2011
GATACAGCCAGATAGATGGCACAAGTTCAGCGGACAAGATATATGGAACAGCCGGCGATGATGTGTTCTGGAGCAAGGACGGTGCTGACGAGATATGGTCAGGCAACGGAGCAGACACATTCAAGTACACACAACTATGGCAATCTGATCCTGGATCACACGACACGATACTGGATTTCGATTATCAAAATGACAAGATAGACATCAGCGGCATAACCAACGGTGCCAGCATTTCAAGAACACTGACGGACGGCACTAGGTTCAAACTAGACCCCGACAACGACGGCACATACGAAATGGAGTGGGAACTGGACGACTACACAGGCACGGCAGACCAAGTAACCGTGGTTGTATAAATACGGGTATATAATGAAGAAACTCATACATTACATATTGATCGGAATAATGCTCAACTGGAACGTGGCCGTGTTCGCGGAAGAAGACACAGGTTGCGAGTGGAAGACATTCGAAGAAACAGATACCTACATCATGGAGAACTGTGTTCATCCAGACGGTGGATATCAGGCACGTGTGAGAAGCAAACCTGTTGAGGGAATAGACATTACTGTGGTAGAAGCACCAAAGAAAAAAGAAAATCCAATAAAAGAATTTAAAGACAAAGTAGAAGAAGCACCACAAATAGTTGAAAAAATTGAAAAGATTGAAAAAATACAAGAAGAAGTGATTGTCACAGAAAAGAAAGTTGAAGAACTTAAAATAGAAAAAGATATTGCTGAAAAAGTAGAAGAAAAAGTTGAAGAAGTAATCAAAGGAAAAAAATTACATGACATGGAAGTTGCAGATACGCAGAAACCTAAAGTAAAAGAAGAAATTACTAAAGTGGAAGTAGATACCAAAGCGGATGAAAAATTGGTTGAACAAGCAACAGAAAAGGAATGGGCAGAAGTGGATGCAGAGCAAAAAATAGATTGGATGCAACTGCACGAATTGTTGCCAAGATTGATTGTTGAAAACGAAAAGGTCAAAGCGGCCGAACTCGATTACGAAGCGGCAGTTGAAGCATTAAAATCTGAATACACAGCATACTATCCACAGGTTACAATTTCCGTGGGTAATAATTGGGAGGACGACAGAACTCCTTCCAAAGGCACATATCCAAACAACACAATCACACATGATTCAAAACAAGGCATACAAAAGTCGATTACTATCACTCAAATGATTTGGGACGCAGGCAGAACCAATGCCATGATAGACAAAGCCAAAGCAACTGCCCAACAGGCATATTACAGATTGGAACTTACAAAAGAAGATGTTGTCATGGAGGCTATAAATGCCTGGTTAAATTTATCCAAAGCATACAACACTCACGAAGCAAATAAAAAAGTAGAGGCCAACGCAAAGATCACACTTGCAATGACAATAGAAAAAGTCAAAAAGGGTGAAGGTTCCAAATTAGAACAACTACAGATAGAACAACAATACAGAACATACCAAACACTATCGATGACCAGCAGACTTGGACTTGATAGTGCAATACAGAGATATCAAAATGTTTGGAGATTTTTCCCACACAATATCGCAGAAATGCCAACACCACTGGTAGATTTACTTGGCATCATTCCACATCAAGGCACCGAAGTTGTCAACAACACAAATTTAAAAATCGCAAGACAAGATGTTATTATCGCAGAAGAACAACTGGCATTCGATAGAGCAGAATTCAAACCAAGAATAGACGGCAAACTTTCATACACAGAGAAGGATGGAGAACTAGGTGGTGGATACGACACACACGATTCACAAAAGGAAGAGTGGAGAGCAGACATCACAATGACCTGGAAAATATTTAACTTCAAGAACAAACACATGACCAGTGCGGATCATCACAGGTTAAACGCGGCCCACAACAGATATCATGATCTTATGAGAACCACAGACGAGCAATTTAAAAACGCATGGAACAACTATGTATTAGTTGAAAAGAATTTAGAAACACTAAAACGTACAGTTGAAATAAACGATGAAATGTATAAACTAACATTGGCAGACTTCCAAGCAGGTAACTCACCAATAATGGCCGTTTTTGGTATGAAGACTGCACACATCATGAGCGAAGTTGCCTATCAGAATGCACAGATCGATTGGCAGATATCGAGATATCAACTGCATAAAGTTCTTGGTTTGGTAAATCCAATCATCAAATAATAATCATTAAATACAGTTATAATGAAAAGTTTTTTGCGACACCTATTTCGTGACAAGCCTACAGCCATAATGCTATTAACAAGCAGTTTGATTATTGGTATAAGTGCATTGGCTCCGGCATTGTTTGTGATAATTGTGTTAAACAAATATCTGGCCTCAGGTGTCACAGCAACTTTATTGTCCCTGGGGGCAGGTGCAATATTAATGTTGTGTTTTGAATTTGCATTTAGACAAAACAGGAACAACATGATACAAGCACTAAACAAAAGAATTTTTGTACCATTAGTAAATGCATACGCAAAAAAAATTAAACAACAACAAATTACCGGAGAGCAGTTTAAAAAATTAGAGATAGCGGGTGCTACAATAAAAAGTGCCACAAACTCAAGCATCACAGCATGGATATTGGATTGGCCTTTTGTGTTAAGTTTCTTGATAGTACTTCTGTACATCAATTGGACCGCGGCAATAATAACAGCAATATTCATGATTATAATGATGTTGTTGACCACGCAAAGAGTTAACCTAAGCCTACAACAGGACAGCACAGCCAATCTTGAAATATTTTTGACAGGATTACTTACAATAGTGATAATTGCAGTTGGTGGAACGCAAATTATTGCAGGCACACTAGACGTTGGATTATTGATAGGTTCCAACATACTGGCGGCGAGAGCATTACAGGGTGCAAACAAATATGCTAAAGCAAAGGAGGCAATAGCAAGACGTGACAGAGCAACAGGAGAAATCATTGACTTCATCAAACAATAAATTTTTTGTTTTATTAACAAGTATGTTTGTTGTGTTCTTCGTGTGGATGTCTTTTGCAAAAGTTGACATAACCACTGTGGCCAACGGATTGGTCATACCCGAAAAAAATATAACAAAACTAGGCACAATGGTCACAGGCGAAATAGTCAGTGTGAATTACAAGCAGGGTGCGATAGTTAATAAGGGTGATATTATTATTACGATAAATCCCGGTGTAGGTTATGAACCATATCATGTTAAGGCAAACATCAACGGAAGAATACAGGAACTGACATACAAAAATCCAGGGTCTGTTGTGAAACAGGGTGATGCACTTGCAATACTTGTACCCTTGGATCAAAAATTGATTGTTCAAGGACAACTGCAAGTCAAAGATAGAGGATATATTGAAGTGGGGCAGACTGCAAAAATAAAACTGGCAAGTTCAGAAGCATTCACATATTTGCCAATCAATGCAAAACTTATTTCTATATCACCAGATGCAGTGCAAGGACAATCATTTAGTTTTTATGAAATTGAGTTAGAACTAGACTCACAGATTTTTGCAAATGGAGATATGCAGTACAAACTTGTACCTGGTGTGCAAGTACACATATTTGTTTTGACAGGAGAGAGAACTGTGTTAAGTTACATAACAACGCCTTTCCACAACGGCATAGGACAGGCACTACAGGAGAGATAAAATGGAAACAGGAATGAAATGGAGATGGACGGCACTGATTGTTTACCTTGCAATTTGTATATTTGATTTTATGATTGTGCCAATATGGTTTGGAATAATGCGTCCTGACTATCATATGTTTTTGGATGAAGTACGTGCAATCGAAGACACAATGGTACAAATGGAACTGCTTAAAAAATTGACAGCACACCACTCACCATACACTTTACAGATGGGTGGACTTTTCCATTTGGCGTTTGGTGCCCTACTAACTGGTAGTGCATTTGGGTTAAAAAAATAATGAAAATATTTACAAGCATATGGATGGTAATTATTGTTGCCGCTGTGTTGTTGGGAATAAGAATAGACAACAACGATGCGGTCAAAACATTAAGGTACAAAACTTGGGACTACTTCCAACAAATCCATCCAAGAGATGTAATTAGTGATTCTGTAACTGTGGTAAACATCACAGAAGAAGATCTTAAGACATACGGACAATGGCCATGGCCAAGGCACATAATGGCAATGCTTCACGCCAAGATAGGTGACGCGGGTGCTATTCTAATAAACTACAATATTTTATTTGCAGAGGCTGATCGAATGAGTGGTGTAGAATATTTAAAATCAATGCCTATGTCAAATGACCTGCGTGAACAATTAGGGACAGTTCTGTTAGATACAGATGCAGTATTTTCTACAGTTCTAAAAGAATCTGGAAGAGCAGTAATTTTGATGAGTGTCAAAAATAAAAAAGGCATAGAACTACCAAGCACCACACAAATTATTGAGAAAGGTGATGCAAAACCTTGGTTGTATGAGTATGCCGGCATAGTATCGCCTACACAAAAAATAAGTGCTGGAGTATCGGGTATGGGTGTGAACGTAACTTCACCTGAGCCTGACGCAGTTGTAAGGAAAATGCCTGTGCTTATAAGAATAGGCAACAAAATATATCCAAGTATGCTTTTGGAAAATGTTAGATTACTTAATGGTTCTAAAAGAATAAAAGTTATTGCGAAAGAACACGGGATCGACGAAGTGCTTGTTAGTAAGAAGGCGGGCATACCAGTTAATCATAATGCCGAAATGTATATCAATTATGCCGATCCAACAAAATACATTCAGATGTCTGCAAAAGAAATTTTTTCTAACAACTTTAATGAAAATAAAATCAAAGGAAGAATAGTTGTAGTAGGCTTAGATGCCGCTGGATTAAGTGTGTTAAAATACACACCACATGGACTGACAACTGATCAAATGATATCTGCCCAAGCATTGGATACACTCTTAACAAATAAACATTTATTAAGGATACCACAAGCAGATACATATGAGGTAATTTTCATAGGATTGCTTGGTTTATTAATGATAATGTTGATCCCTAGAGTATCAGTTTTATTTTCGGTGCCTTTATTATTATTTGTTACTGGTGGAATCAGTTATGCGTCATTCATGGCCTATGCCAACAAAGGATTCTTAGTTGATCCATCATTTGCAGTTTTATTTTTATTCGTAATCTGGTCTCACAGCACATACAATAATTTTGCTACACAAAGCAGATTACGTAAACAGATCAAGAAACAGTTCGAACACTATCTAGATCCTGGTATGGTTAAAAAATTACAGAAAGATCCCTCACTTTTAAAACTTGGGGGTGAAACAAGGAACATGACTTTCTTGTTCTGTGACATCAGAGGCTTTACTCCTATCAGCGAGAAATACAAAGGTAACCCTGCAGGACTTACAAAATTGATCAATAGATTCTTAACACGCATGACCGATGTTATAATTGCAAATGGTGGAACAATAGACAAGTTCATGGGTGACTGTATAATGGCTTTCTGGAATGCACCTCTGGAAAACAAAAAACACAGAGAAATGGCTGTTAAAAGTTCTCTCGAGATGACAGTGGCGCTGGCGGAATTAAATATGCACCTACAAGCAGAAGGACTACCAAAGATCAACATAGGTATAGGAATCAACACAGGCGACGCACTGGTGGGCAATATGGGATCTGATCAGAGATTTGATTATTCAGTGATTGGTGACGCAGTCAATTTGGCTTCACGATTAGAAAGTTCAAGTAAAACTTTAGGAAAAACAATAGTAATAGGTGAAGACACTAGGCAAACTATCGAAACAATTTATCCGTTTGAATACATAGACAGTATAACGGTTAAGGGCAAGACAGAAGAAATTAAAGTCTACACTATCAAAGATTAAATACACATATAATGAATACATTTTGGAAATTAGTTGCAGAATTAGGACTACCTATAGTGGCTACCATAGGAATGGGTTTTTTTATAATGATTATCATAAAATATATACTATCTTCTGTTGTAAGTTCAATTACTTTCATACAAAATGTAATCACACAATTAGACAACAGAGTTAAAACAATGAACAACGATATACTAAAAATAGATCAGGAAGTGTCACAGCAGTTAGGGTTAAACGTAGACACTGACAGAATAGCCAGAGCAGATGGCAAGAAAGATGCTAGGAAAGATTAATGCAAACAGTAAACGCAACAAACACTATTATCTCTGTAATACAAGAATACGGATTTCCTATTGTAGCAGTTTTTTTCCTTGCTTATTTTATCTTTTACCTATACAATTATATTGTGAAACAAATCAAACCCAAATTAGGATCAACATCAACCACACTCATTGCTCTCATCGACCGAGTACGTATGCTAGATAACGACTTGATTAGGTTGCAGACAAAAGTACGTACTTTGCAACACAAGAAGAAAAAGTAAGTACTTTTAGTCAGGAGAGTTTATGAAATTTATCATGGTTATAATTATATGTTTTGGAGCAGATTGCCGTGCAATTTATGAGGAGTTTAACTACGAGTCCTATGATGCATGTATAAGTGAAGCACATGGCGTGAGTAATTATATGCAACAAACATTTCCAACATCAAGTGGTAAGGTGTATTGTTGGGATGAAGATCAATTTGAATTGTTCAAAGAAGATTTAAAAAATAACGGCACTCCTGCCCCTAGCGATTTACCAAGCGATAGTATTTCCGCATAGTTGACAAATACCATTTTTCTAGTATAATACACTTATGACTAAATGTTGGAAGTTTGATTTACAAATGTCTGATAAAACAATCTCGACTTTTGTGTACAGTGATACCGGAAAAGATATAGAAAAACGTTTTCCAAACTTTAAGGTATCAAATATAAAAGAAACAGATGATCCATTATCGGGCACAAAGGCAAACACGCGATCAAAAGAAGAGTATGTATGATACATGGAATGATAGATCTTGAAACACTCAGCACAAATCCTGACGCCGTGATACTGACAGTGGGAGGAGTAAAGTTTGATCCATATACAACTGCCGAACCATCTCAAGGCATGTATTTTAGAGTTGATGTAGATTCGCAAACTTCAAAAGGCAGAGATGTTATGCAGGATACATTAGACTGGTGGAACACGCAACCAAAAGAAATTATGGAAGAAGCATTAGGTGACCAAGATAGAATTTCACTTGATGAAATGATAAAAAAAATTAATAAATGGTCCGTTGGCGTGGATGTGTTTTGGTGCCAAGGTCCATTATTTGACTATGCCATATTACAAAACATTTATAATCAATTAGGACATCCAGTTCCATGGCAATATTGGCAGATACGTGACTCCAGAACTTTATTCAATCTTGTGCCAAGGGATCGTAATGAAAAAAGGACTGGTTTGCACAACGCATTGGAAGACTGTTATTTCCAAGCGAAGAAAGTACAAAAAGTATACAAGGTTTTAAATATAAAAAATGTATAAACCTTTACCAGACGGACTGACAATTAAAGAATCCAACGTCCAAGGACTAGGACTTTTTGCCACTAAAGACTTTGACCAAGATGTTGTGCTTGGTATCGTGCATATTTTGAATAAAAACTTTCCACATGGCTCTATTAGAACTGCCTTAGGAGCATTTTATAATCACTCCGAGGATCCTAATTGTAGAAATGTTGCAGGCTTCTGGCATCAACTTCCTGTAAAGTATTTGATCACCACAAGGAAAATAAAAGCAGGTGAGGAACTTACTGCAAAATATTCATTGTACGGAGATTTCCGTGATTAAGTGGTATCCGATACAAGATCTTTACACCATCGAAAAAAATTATAAAATAAAACATAAGAAGAATCCTGTTACCAAGTGGATCAGGTTGCCTTGTGTGTACAAAATTAAAATAAACTCAAAAGTTGTACACGTGGGTAGATCGGACACATGTAAAAAACATGGTGGTGCAGAAAAAGTTAGAAAAGCCATAGTAAATCTTTTGGATGTTCTACAACAGAATACTTCAGTATCTAAAACCAAGTATTGGGAAAAAATTAGATTGCAACATAGACCAAATTCAAGTAATATTAGGATAGGAATAATTAAAACAAATGCCATCGCAAAAACCTACCTACAAGAAGCCATTTGAAAACATAGACAGATACGAAGAGTCAACTTGGCTTGGAAATGATACCCCTATATTTGAAAATGAATACACAGGAGTATTCAAAGACAAATACCCGTGCGTGAAAGGTCACACACTTTTTATTCCAAAAAAAGACAATCCAGAATATATAGGTGAATCATATAAGTTGGCCTACTATTGTGGCAATGAATGGATAAAGGAAGGAAAGATGAAAGGCTTCAACGTTGGAATGAATATTGGTAACTGTGCAGGACAAACTATTATGTGGCCGCATATACATTTTATTCCACGACATGATGGTGATTCGCCAAAAAAAGGTGGTATGAGACACGCCCACCCGGCCGCGGATCATTTCGAATATTACAGTGACACAAATGTCTATGAAAGCAAAAAATAAAACTTTAGTAAATGGCAAGGATTGGATTAAATTTAAAATTGATAGAAAGAGACGTTGGGCAGAAATCACATATCATTATCAATATGGAAACTCCGATGAAACAATTAGTTGCGGACTTCCGGATGCAGATGAAAGATATGATGACGCAATAGCAAATGGCTACAAAAAATAAAACAAAAAGAAAAAAGAAGACACGTGTTGGTCCTATATTTGTTTCTCCTGACGGTGGCGAAACTGTGTATGAGCAAAATGCTGATGGCACACATGGAAGACTAGTTAGCAAAAGCCAATTGGCAAACGATATCGAAGAGGCACAATTAGAAGAAGAGATGATCGGCCCGGCGGCAATAGAACTTAGAAGAAAATACCCTGCATTGAAAAAGGCATGGACACAATATAAAACCATATGGCACCTCATAGTGAATCAGGATAATTAATAGTATGAATAGCAAAGATAAAATGTTGGCATGGATTGATAGGTTAGGACTTATAGTGGTGCATACAGAAATCAAACCATACGGGCCTGGCACTAGACGTTACATGGTTGGTAGAAATATAGAAGAGCCAAAAAAATCTCATCAATTGCCTTCCGGCAAATGGCAATCAACACATGGTGTTCAAGAATGGTTAACACCAGAGCCGTTAGATGGCATACAAATTAAGGCCTGGTTGACGGATTACGAAAAAAATCTTTAATTAAATACTATACAATGACGTATAGACCTTTGCCACTTCCGATGTACATAGCATTTGAGCCAATAAATCTATGTAATGCAAAATGCTATTGCTGTCCATACACCACCCTCAGCGAGGACAAATCATATCATGGCAAACGTATGACCAAGGATCAACTTGGACAACTGCTGAATGATTATGGAAGCCTAATAAAGAAATACAAAGTAAAAGACTACGCATGTGGCGTTTCACCGTGGCGGTACAGCGATCCTTTAGTGCAACCTGATTTAGAATATATCATGAGTTTGTGTGATGAACACAAAATCAAAATTGGTATTACTACAAATGGCGTTTCTTTTACAAAAAAACAATGTGATATATTAACAAAATACGAACATCTTTTAGGCACCATACACATGAGCGTGATTGGGCATACAGAAGAAGAACTATGGGACTTCATGAAGATAAAAAAAAATAAAACCTTACAAAGTTTAAAATTTGTTAAAGAAAATTATCCTTCCTTGTCAAAAAGATTAAGAGTGGGAATAAAACATAAAGTACAATCCAAATCACCTCCTCCATCGTTGATGAGCGAATATCAATCTGTGATTTTAGGTAAAGTAAAAGGCAAAAGCAACTGGATGGAAAATAGGATCGGAGACGGAGATGGTGATTGGACAAAACCTTATGATGTAACCATAGATAAAAATTCTTATATGCAAGGTTGTGCAATGGGAGGTGGAAGAATTTTAAGACAAATGGAAATCCTTGTTGACGGGCAAACTGTACTTTGCTGTGATGACGCTGATGGTAAAACCAATTACGGTAATGTTTTTGAAATAGGAATTGAAGAGGCTTGGAAAAATTTACAAAAAGAACATAGTATAATTTTTGATAAAAAATACTCGGATGAAAAACAAAATTTAATCTGCAACACCTGTTCCCGAGGTAAATTCAAAGGACAATGGACAAAAGATATGCAAAATAAAATGACACAGCGGCAAGAAAAAGCCTCAAATTTAATGGTAATTTAATGCAGAGTATAAAGACAAGCAAAAGCATTTTACCAGTGCTGTACGTCGCTCTAAAACGGTTTAAAGGGGTGTTTAAATAGTATTATGACCAAGTATGTTTCGATTATTGGCAACGGTGAGAGCAGGAGAGGATTTGACATTTCTCCACTGAAACAGTTTTCTACGGTAATTGGCTGTAACGCAGTGTTCAGAGATTATGTTACCGAATACCTGGTTTGTGTAGACCGCCACATGTGTCAAGAGGCTGTGAATACAGTCAGCAAACATACCACAATTTTCACTAGAGACAAATGGGCACCTCTATTTGCCATGTGGCCCAATGTCAAAAAAATTCCTGACTTGCCATACTCAGGTGAGGAAAGAAAAGACGATCCATTCCACTGGGGTACAGGTCCACATGCAGGTAATCTTGCGTTATCTTTCAAACCAAAAGCAATATTTTTGCTCGGATTTGACCTATATGGTATAGATAAAACCACCGTCAACAATATGTACAAAAATACAGAAGGTTACACATATATAAAACGTCCTGTGGATCCTAGTTACTGGATATACCAGTTTCATAAATTGATGGGATTGTCAGACCCAGATGTCCGTTGGATTGTGGTAAACCATGACAGGTGGGAAATGCCCAAAGAATGGAAGGCCCATGCAAACGTTTTCCAGGAGACCTATGAAGGCATGGCAAGATTTATCAATAAGCAGTTGACAAAATCTAAATAAAATTTTATACTAGTAATATGTTTGAAAATATAAATGATGGAGATCATATAACCTTAAAACTTGCTTCGGGAGAAGAAGTAATTGCACTTTATAAAAGCGGAGCAGACTCGTACATCAGTATTGAGAAAGCACTTGTACTAATGCAAGGTCCACAAGGATTGGCATTTGGTACATTTTTCTCAACCGCACAACAGGACAAACCCTTCAATATAGCAAAAGATAAAATAACATCCATTGCATTTATTAATGATAAAATAAAAGAAGAGTACAAAAGAGTATTTTCTACAATTAAAACGCCTGACAAACCTAAAATAATAACATAATGGCACATTTTGAAAAACACAGTACGAGTATCAAAGCCTTGATCGACGTCACCGAGGCAATGTTAAATCAAATGGAGAAATACAACATAGATCCGGAAACTGTTACTCAACGTCCTGAATTCACAGTGTTCATACATTTTTTAAAGAGCATCATAGATGGTGAATTGGACATACCTAACGATGTTACAGATGCAATCAGAAACAAGTCAGAAGACCTTGGGTTTGACATAAATGATATTAAAAAAAGGTTACACTAATGGCACAATATCTATCTACTAAAACATATGGGCATAATATTGGATTAGCCTGTGTGTTCAGACAACCAAACGCAGATCATTCACACTGCCATTTATTGCATGGTTATAGTTTACAATTTAAATTTACATTTGGTTGTGACGAACTAGATAACAAAAATTGGGCAGTAGACTTTGGAGGATTGAAGCCGTTGAAAGCATGGTTGGAAGATATGTTTGACCACAAACTTGCACTTGACAAGGCGGATCCATTCTTGGAAACATTCAAGCATTTGGAAAGTCTTGATTTAGCGGAAATAAGAATGTTTGACGGAGTAGGTGCAGAGAAGTTTGCCGAACACGCCTTTAATTTTGCAGACAAATTGATAAGAGAAAAAACTGACAACAGATGCTATGTTGTGGAAGTAGAATGTGCCGAACACGGAGCAAACAGTGCCATCTACAGAAGAACATAATACACTATTCGAAAACATTGTTGTCCAATACAATAACAAGCAAGTAAGAATACATCTATACAATACACCTTTGGGGAAACGTTTCCTTAAGGCCCTTCAAGATAATCTAACTAAACAAAGAGTTTTAGAAAAAAATTTTTGTTTTTTAGGATGGGCAGATTCAAATAGGGATCTAAAATTTTTAGTCGATGAATTGAATAATAGTATAGAGCAAATTAATAATTTCCAATTCAATCCATCATATGAAAAGATACATCCTTTTGTATCAGATGACTTTCAATACTCTAGTAGGTTGCCAACCGGTCTTTGTCCAGACGGTAATGAAAATCTAAAACCCGGATTGAGATTAAAACATGACTCTTGCAATCTATTGCACAGATATTTTGAGGAGTTGCAGGGGACGGCATGGAAAGTTTCTGAGTATTATAAACAGGCCGACACCGAAACCAAATATGCAATAAGACAATTGAATAACATATGTCATGAGATCGAAAGTTGGGTATTAAGTCATCGTAAAAGTATAATCGAACCGGAATGGATGAGGCCATCTCAAATAACCACTTTTTTAAATGCACCTAGATACGACTTGCACGAAGAAGATTATGAACTTTTTAAGCAAAATAGATACAACAGAGAACTTGGAGGAGTATACCTGCATTGGTCACAAGTAGGAAAAACTTTGATGGAAGTATATAGAGACGAACATGCACCAAAAATGACAGATACTATGTGTAGTGAAATCAATCATCAAAAATATTACTCGGGTGAATTCGACATTGAATGGGGAGATACTATCACAGAAGATTCTCATCCTTTCAAAAAAAAGGAAATGGAAGGATTCAGAACATGGCTTAAAAGTAATAATTACGATTGGGAAGATCCTAAACTATCTTTAGGATATATTAAGATCGGACAGGTGGATATGAAGTTAGGTTTTCAAAATAAACCATTTTTACAAGTTTATGATGAAATGAAAAATAATTTAAATATAAAGAGTATTCATATCATAGGTTCAAGAAGTTATGAAAATGAATATCCTTACACTCTTGATAGTGAAGATTGGAAGAATATACAAATAAAAAATTTAAGAGAAGGTTATGAATCACGTAGTATGCGTTAAATGGGGAAACAAGTATATTTCTAAATATGCAAATGTACTTTACCAAATGATAAAGAGGAACACGACCGTTCCTTATGAATTTCATTGTATCACTGAAGATACAAATCAATTGGACTCACATATCAACGTCATAGATCTCCCAGACAATCCTATTATAAAAACATGGTGGAGCAAACTATGGATGTTTTCACCGGAATTTCCTTTGAAAGGCAATGTTTTGTTTTTTGATCTAGATGTTGTAGTGTTTAATAACATAGATAGACTGTTCACCTATGACCCTGACAAGTTTATGATCATAAGAGACTTTAACAGATGCAGAGTTCCTAAATGGAGTCTATCTAATTCAAGTGTCATGAGATGGAATCCAGGAAAACTAGATTATCTTTGGAATGAGTTCCAACAGAACCCATCCGGCATCATGCAACAGAACCATGGTGATCAGGATTGGATAACAAAAAGAGCAAAGAATGATATAAATCATTGGCCTGATGATTGGATCCGAAGTTACAAATGGGAAATGATAGGATTGAAAGACACAAAATTATTAACAAAAGATGGCAGAAAGTTTTTTAGAACACCTGCAACTATACAACAAGAGAATAAAGTGGCTGTGTTCCATGGAGAACCCAAACCTTTTAATTGTGCAGACCAATGGGTCGTAGACAACTGGAAATGAAAAGTTACGGAAAAGTAAAAGTAAAAAGAAATAGGCCAGACAAAGCAGACATCCCCGATAATTGCGGCTACATGAAACAATTCAAGTATAACATTGACATGAACAGCAATGGTATAAACGGCGAGTGCATAGATTGGTGCCAGGAAAATTGCAAGGGTAAATGGGGGTGGTGGTTCGAACAGAAAGATTTATACAATCCACTTCTCCATAATTGGGAGGAGCAGAATGCGTATATGAGTTTCGAAAAGGAAGCAGAAGCATCCAAATTTTGGATCTCAGTCGGAGTTGTTAATATGGGGAAGCAAGATTAATAAGTATTAGTATGAAATGGTTTGATATAACAGACGAAGCAAAAAATCAGATGTCCAAGATGATGGAAAAAAATCCTGGCAAATATGCAATCAGTCTTGCAGTAAAAGGTGGCGGATGTGCTGGTTTCAAATATGATTGGTTTTTTGTTGATAAAAAAGAAGATATTGGTAAAGACGACGAAATAGTAGAGTGGGACAATACTAGATTTGTTGTTGATGAAACTTCTATGATGTATGTTGCAGGCACTAAAATTGATTGGAAAGAAGAATTATTTGGGTCTCAGTTTACTATTGAAAACCCAAATGCACAATCAGGATGTGGTTGTGGAGAATCATTTGGTGTGTAATGGACACAGCATTTATTATCGGTAACGGTGAATCAAGAACAATTTTTCCAATAGAAAGTTTAAAAGACAGCGGTATAGTTTATGGATGTAATGCCATATATAGAGATCTTCCTGATATTTGTAATCACATAGTTGCAGTTAATCCTCCAATGTACGAAGAATTAAAAAATTGGTATGTTCAAACCAAACCAAATTTAAAAATACATGGACCGGATGACATCAGTGACTGGAACTACATTTTGCCAAGTGATAATAACGAAAATGAAACGCCGGATGGTTTAAAACTTTATAGGATATGGCGTGGTGGAGACAAAAACGGAAACAAAATCCGCACCATCGATTTCAGTACCTGTAGAGGTTCGGGAATGAGTGCCATACTTTTAGCCGCAGAGTCGGATGTAAAGAATGTTGTAATAGTTGCATTTGACATTCTAGGTTCCCGGCAATGGGAATTCGACGATGGAACGCAAAGTAGAACGCAAAATAATATCTATAAAGATTCACAACACTATCCATCTCGTATCAATATGAAGGCATATCTAAAATATGAATGGATGTATCAAATGAGGCAAATTATAAGGAAGTTTCCAAGCACTAATTTTTATTTCATAAACAGAAAAGAAAACATATTTGCTAATCATTTTCTGCCACACTATTTTTCAGTAGGTTCTTCAGAAGGAGGAACCAAAAGACAAATGCAAAATATAAAAGTGGGCACCTATGCTGACTTGAAAAGATGGCTAGAAGGACAGAAGGACAGTATTAACTGGATTAAGTTATAGCGATTTTGTACTACTGGCGTCTAATTGATATATCTTACGCATTTTAACGCCAACTTTTTGGGCAAATTGTTTTGAGTCACAAAATGAACAAACGTGTTTGTAATCATTTGAAGCACGTTCAGGATCAACCTGTGCTCTCGGTCTTAAAAAGGTCACCCCACAACAATCACATTTGAAAACAAATATGGTATTTTTACGGTGAAAGGTGTGATATACGCCAAGTTTGCTTTGGCGCTCGTACAATCGCATCGTTTTTAAAGTCTCGATGAACATCAAAACTATTTAATAAATACAGTTAAACATAATATGACACGATTAAACATAGACACAGGAATAGAAGGAAATACTTCAACAGGCGATACAATCCGTACCGCTATGGCCAAAGTTAACACAAATTTTGAAGAATTATACCAATTAGTAGGCGATGCAGACACTGGTTTAATCACAACCACACTAACAAATGGTGATTTAAAATTACAACCAAATGGTACAGGAACAATAGAAATAGACAAATTAAAAATAGATAGTTCCGCTATTACAACAATTGAAACAAATGCCAATTTAACATTGACAGCAAACGGCACAGGTGCAATTACTTTGGATTCAATTAAAGTTATGATGCCAAATTTGCCAACATCTAATCCTGGAGTGGCAGGACAACTTTGGAGAGATGGCACAGATTTAAAAATAAGCACAGGATAATAAATGGCACAAACAGTAATCAACGTAGGTAGTAACGCAAACGACGGAACAGGTGATGATCTAAGATCAGCAATGATCTCAATCAATGCCAACTTCACAGAGTTGTATGCGGCCTCGCCTGTGACTAGCCAAATTACAATAGACGGCAACGAAATTTCAACGGCACAATCAAATGCAAATTTAAAATTGACAGCATCAGGAACGGGTGTTGTAGAATTGGAAGGAATCCAAATAAGAGACAATCATATCGAAGCAACAAGGACTAATGATGATTTGATTTTAAGTGCAAGTGGAACAGGAAACATAATTGCAGGGGCAATTAGAATTTCAGGCTCGACAATAAGTTCGGATGATTCAACAGGAATAAAAATTAATGACGAGTTAAGAGTCACTACTATTGCAAGTGATGATTCTACTGCTGTATTAATTAATGATTCACTAAACGTGGCAGGAACTTTGACTGTTGATACCATCGATACAAACACAATAGGATCCAATGATTCTACCGCTATACAAATCACAGATGCATTGAACGTTTCCGGAACTTTAAGTGCCGACACGATAGATACAAATACAATTTCCTCTACAGATTCTTCTGCTGTTACAATATCCGATAACTTACAAGTCAACGGAACTTTAAGTGCAACAGCAATAACAGGACTATCAGTGTTAAATCATTCTGCACAAAGTGATGGCACAGTCACCGTTGCCACTTCAACGACAAGTGTGGTTGATAGTTTTTCTTCCACTGCTACGAGAAGTGCAAAATATCTTATTTCGATTTCAGACGCAACAAATAGTAGATTCGAAATTGTAGAATGTTTGGTCACACATGGACCTTCTGCGGACAGTACAACAGAAGCATTCCTTACTGTCTTTGGTTCGACTTCTAATCATACCGGACCTTTAGCCACTTTTACCGTAGACATCAACAACGGTAATGTGCGTCTCCTGACTACCAATACCAGCAGTGATGCCGCAATCTTCAAGTTTGTAAGAACTGCTATCAACGTCTAAAATTACATTCGGTTTATAAAATTCTTAATAAATAATCGTATTAACGAGGATAATATAAAGTATGGCACAACAATCAATAAACATAGGTTCAAATGCAAATGACGGCACAGGTGATCCGTTAAGAACTGCATTTAACAAAATTAACGCAAATTTTAATGAGTTATATGGTGCTTCGGCAGAAGCAAATGATATACTTGAAGACACATCACCACAACTAGGTGGAGATCTTGATTTAAATGGAAATAAGATTACGACTGCTAGGTCAAATGAGAATATCGTGCTTGATCCGGCAGGTACTGGAACCATCGAACTCAATGCAAACACAAATGTCACTGGAACAATTACAGCCACAGGAGATATTTTTGCAAATGGAAACATCAATCTAGGAAATGCATCAGGTGATCAGACAAAAGTTATCGGTGTATTCGAAGCAGATCAAATTCAGATAGACGGAACAACAATCACTACCAACACCACAAATGGATCTGTTACGATAACAGGTAACGCATCTGGTGGTGTTAACATAGATAATTTAACTTTCAATGATAATTCAATTACATCGGCATCAAATGCGGATATAAATTTAACACCTGGTGGTACAGGCAATATAGTTGCAGGTGCTTTGACCATTAATGGTACTGCGATCAGTGCCGCTGACAGCACATTAATTCAACTTAATGAAGCGGTCAATGTATCAGGCGCATTGGCGGCAAATACATCTTTAAGTATTGCAGGAGATGGGGCAACTGTCACTGGTATCAAAGACGAAGATAACATGGCATCAGACAGTGCTGTGAAATTAGCAACGCAACAATCTATTAAGGCGTATGCAGATACAAAAGCGGTACTAACAGGTTCAACTAATAATACAATTACAACCGTAACTGGCGCAAATGCATTCCAAGGCGAGGCAAATTTGACATTTGATGGTTCAACTTTGGCTGTCACAGGAGCCGCGACTGTATCAACAACACTAGGAGTTACTGGTACACTTACAACAGCAGACATCACTACTACTGGCACTCAAACAATCAACGGTATATTGGATGTGGACGGAATAAGATTAAAGGATCATACAATATCTGGTACAAGATCAAATGATAATTTAAACATTACAGCATCTGGTACCGGTACTGTAAACATATCATCTGCAATGACCACAATAGGTCAGACAATTACTGGAGATGTTGCAATCACCGGAAAGGCAGATATTGATAATGTTCAAATTAACGGCAACAAAATTACAACAACAAATTCCAACGGAACTTTAACTTTAGAACCAAATGGAACAGGTTCTATTACCCTAAACGCAGGAACAATCCAAGTGCCGGGTATATTAGCAATGACTACGGGATTGGTGCAAAATGATTTTTTCATCGGAACAGGTGCAAAAATATCTGCTAACGTAACTAACGAAGACGTTGTAATAGAATCTAACGGAACAGGATCGGTTGTTGTTGATCAAGTTTCCATAACTGATAATAAAATTACTACCCACGTATCAAATGCCGACTTACAGATAGACACTGACGGCACAGGATTCATAGATATCCTTACAGACACACAAAGTACAGTTGGATCAGCCGGTGGAGCAAGTGCTTTACCTGGACAACCAACAGGATATATTAAGATAAAAATTGGTGGTACTTTGAGGGTAATTCCGTTTTACGACCAAGCATAATAGTTCATAATACTCCATAAATACTGGTGAAGGAGTAAGTTCAATGTCAACACCAGTGTGGACAACCACAGCAGGTAAACTTGCATCTATAGATGAGCAAGTATCATATTCGCTTCAATTAGAGGCGAACACAGCCGATTCTACGGCCATCACTTACTCCATTATAGCAGGAAGCCTACCTTCAGGAATGGAACTTACTTCAACAGGTTTACTGCAAGGAATTCCGGCCGAGGTTGCGAAAAGAACAAGATACACCTTCGTAGTACGTGCCACGGCCGGATCTAAAATTACAGATAGATCTTTCCACCTCGATGTGGAGGGAGCAGATACGCCTACTTTCACAACGGCGGCAGGACAACTTGAAATGGAAGATTCAACCAGAGTTGGATTATATTGGATTCTGGATGGTTCATCCTTGACATATCAAATTGAGGCAACTGATACTGATACAAGGGCAGGACAAAATTTGACTTTCGAAATAGTAAAAGGCAACTTACCTCCCGGAATTACAATGAGTTCAACTGGTTATATATCGGGTATTGTTGAATTGACAGACGACGAAAGATTTGGTCCACAGGGTGGTTACGCCGGACAAGAAAAATACGACAATGAAATATTTGATAGAACATTATTTTCTAAATCTAGATCTGTAAATTATGATTTTATAGTAAGGGTTTCGGATGGTACCAGTTTTGTTGAGCAGGCAAATTCAATTTTTGTATATACAGCAGATTATTGGAGAGTATCCAACTCAGAGATCACAGTCGATATGGATGCTATCGGAGGTTCTGCTCTTACTGTGGATTTCAGTTCTAACAGAAGACCGATATTTAAGACTGCATCGGATTTAGGAACTTTCAGACATGATAACAATGCTGTGATAATAATAGACGTGGAAGACTTTGATCCACTTCAGTCGGATTTGGAATACTCTATTGTCGACGGAGCCTTGCCAACAGGTTTATCGATAAATTTACAATCAGGAGAAATATCAGGCAAACTTGCTAGACAAAATTCAATTGAGGAAAATTATAGTTTCACAGTTAGAGCAAACAGAGTAGTAACAAGTAGTCCTGCAATCAACGTTTTTACAGATCAACAATTTATAATGAAAGTTGTTGGTGGTATAGATTTAGGAATTACGTTCACCACCCCAAAAGTGGTTGGAACTTTAAAGGCAGATATTCCTTCCTTGCTATCTATTAATGCTATCGCAGAAAATAAAGATAGAATTTTATCATATGTAAAGACATCTGGAACATTACCGTCGGGAATCACATTATCTCCACAAGGTAACTTAATTGGAACAATTGACCCTAGTGATTTCACTGATAGCACAAGAAGTTTTGACTTCACAGTATCGGTAAGTGATCAATATCAACAACAAGCAAGATCAAAAGATTTTACACTTAACATTGATATTCCTTTCACAACAATAGAATATGGAAATATGAATGGAAAGGCAACGTCTCTGATCGATCAAAATATTTTTTACAATCTTTCACAGGATCCAAATATTAATAGTCCTGAATACATCTATAGATCAGACGATAATAATTTTGGTATGAGAGCAAAACCGGAAATGTTATTGATGGCAGGTCTACAAGCACAAACACTAACAGCATTTCAAAGGCAAATGGAACAAAATCACTCACCAAAAACATTATATCTTGGAGATATAAAAACAGCACAGGCAAAAGAAGACAATGTGGTAAAATATGAGGTTGTCTACATTGATGTTAAAGATGGATTAGTAAATAATTTAGGAATACCAGTATCCAGTTCAGTTAAATTAAGAAGAGGGATTAAAAAGCCTCTAATAGGTCCTAGAGCATCTTCATCGAATACAACAGCAGATAGAGATGTTTATGAAGTTACCACAGATGGCGGATTAAGTTTTAGTACTTCGGGATCAAAAGTTCGGTATGCTAATCAATTATCTGCAGATTTAGATTTCATGGAAACATTATATCCAAATGCCGTTGCCAATATGCGGACAAGAATGAAAGGTTTAGGACATAAGGAATGGACACACTTACCACTATGGATGAGAACAACTCAGGTAGGTGGATTAGCACCTTTAGGTTATGTGATGGCAATTCCAATATGCTATTGTAAGCCTGGCACATCTGCATTAATAAAGAAAAGAATTGAAGATAAAAAATTGAATTTTAAAAACATACATTTTATCATAGATAGATATCAGATTAACAAAAGCATCATTACTCCAAATACTTTCACTGGAGATGGATCTACCACATCATTTGAGTTGGATGAGATTGTCCACGAGGACGATATTTTGGTAAAAAGTGCCGGGGTAACTGTCTTTGTTGGCGATAATGTTACTGCTGATAATAATGTCAGTCCGACTTACCTTAGAGCAGATTCGCAACTTAGATCTGCCGATTTCGAAAATGAGGTAAGCCTGTCTCATGATACAACAAACAAAAAGACTTCTGTAGTGTTTACAAATGCACCTACAAACGGAACAATTATAAGAGTGGATAGAGGCACGGATAAATATCTAGTGTTTAGAAACAAAGGAATTTAAAAATGGCAAGTAAAATAGTACCAGGTAATGTTGACGGACTTTTCCCCACAGCAGGAAAAGATAATAGTAGCCAAGGATTTAGGGATAACTTTACTGCTATCCTTACAAATTTTACTGAAGCAAAAGCAGAAATAGAGGCTTTACAAACAAACAAGGCAAGTCTTAATGCAACAAGTGATTTCAATGATAACGAAGTAATCAGACCAAAATTTAAAGATGCAAGTGAAGTAATTTACCCGCATGGTACTACTGGTGGTAATGTTGTTTTGAATCATGAAAATGGTCATTACCAGACAATCACAACAAATGCAAGTATGACTATATCTTTTACAAATCTTCCTGCATCAGGCAGTTTAGGAAGAATTATTTTTGATGTAACGTTTGTCAGCACGGCACATACCATTACCATACCAACAGCAGTTCTTGTTAGTGGCAACGTAAGTGGAGGCGACGGGTCGTCAAACACAATAACTGCACCTACCTCGGGTAGATACCTGTATGAGTTCATGACACCGGACGGTGGCACCACAATATTGATGCATCAATTAGGCAACAACTACATCTAATAGGAGGTAGTGATGTACTTTCATCCATTACAAGAAGAAATCGGAAATTTGTCAGACGAGGATATTTCTAAAAGAATAAAAGAACTTTCAAGGAAAGTTGCAATCGCTAGACGTGGGCGTAATCCAGAGATGCTTATGAACCTTCAGAAAGCATTGGCTACATATCAGAATGCCATTAGGCAAAGACGTTTGGAGGAATGGCATAAAAATTATAAGAAGTCAAGAGGAGAACCAGATCTAGGCGATTTGATTAATATGGAATAGTAAGTATTAGCAAATGGCACATAGTTTTACCTGGGACACAAAATTTAAATCGATTATCATAGTCGACAACGAACTTTTTCAAAACGAGTACAACGTCAAATTATACATCACCCCTCATACCGCAGACCTCGGTGAGCAAACAATATATTTCGAAAGACTAAAAAACTTGTTTGAAATGGTAATGAATAACACAATTACCACCTGGAGACAAGAAAAATTATATGCCACACTATCAAAAGTATCAAATAATAGATTTATAGAATTACCAAAACCTCCTTATGATCAGATCATGGCGGCTGTATGTTTTTGTAAAACAAATGCAATTTTAGATTCAAAAATCACGGTAAACAAATTGGAATTAAGCAGTTGGCAAGGTGACGGTATTACCTATGCGGTTGACAAAGACGGAAAAGAACTGTTATTATTAGATGTGGATGATTGGTTTTCCGAAGCATACAAAAGTTTTGATCCATGGTGGTTAAGATCGGACACGGCAACATATGATAGAGAAACAGACAAAGGCATATACACTGGGCATTTTAGTTGGAACGTTAGACAACCCAAGGCAGAAAACAAAAAGCATGACCAAAATGCTAAAATCTTCGAATTCAGACCAGAGGTTTTAGATGGTGGCAAAGATAAAAATTAATGACACTGGTGATTGCATCTTTACTGAACAAGACACAATAGATTTATTATATACCAATCCAGATTTTGATATTGCAAAATTATTCTTTGATGACCCAACGCAATTTAATCAATCTGTAAAAGAACTAGGCCTAGACTTTACACTTCTTAATACCGTTCCGAAAAGATTATCTCCGCAAGAATTTGACAAACAGAATATAGAAAATTGGCATATGCCAGACAAATACAAACAATTAGATGTATTTGAATGGTTGATCGAAAGATGCCAAACTGAGGAAGAGAAAGAAAGAGTTAGAGAAGAATACAAATTGTTTGAAAAAAAGCAATTTATTAAGGTTTTACAATTTTTAATTTATTTTATTGACACATTAAGAGCAAATAATATTGTATGGGGAGTTGGCAGAGGTAGTTCGGTGTCTAGTTTTTGTTTATTCTTGATAGGTGTACATAAAATTAATCCAATGATTTACAATCTTGATTACAAAGAATTTTTAAGATGACATATGAAGATTTATGACTGTGTAATATATAACGGTGAGGATCATCTTCTTGAAATACGTTTAAATGAACTATCTGCAAAAGTAGATTTTTTTGTAATAGTAGAATCTGATATATCATTTTCCGGTATAAAAAAAAGTTATAGGTTCAATCCTGACCGGTTTACTGCATTCAAAGATAAAATTAGATATGTGCCAATTGGTGATGTTAGAAGTAAAAGACACAGTGCATTTGAAGAGTTACATTGGCAAAGAGAATGGGGAATGAGAGATTCCGTCATTAAAGGTTTATATGATTCTGACCCAAACGATATAATAATTTTGTCTGACATAGACGAATTGCCCGTTTTTGACTCTTTCGATGACAGTGATGTTTTTATTTTCAAACAAATAGGTTGTCAGTTTAAATTTAATCTTCGAAATCCAGGACTAGATCCTTTTTATGGATCGCAGGCTATCAAATTTAAACATCTAGGATATCCTAGCGAATTTAGAATGTTTAATGAAAAACATCACGGAATAAAGAAATATGATCAACTGGTAGCAAAACAAATCACAGGCGGTTTCCATTTTAGTTTTTGTATGAGTAACGAAAAAATTTTAGAAAAATTAAAATTTTATAGTCATCATGAAAGATTGTCGGAAGCAAGTCTGAATATAAATTTTACTACAGAACATATTGATCAATGTGTGAAAGACAGGAAAGATATTTTTGGCGGACGGTTTAATTATGCACAACAAAGTACCGAATTAGCACTCATTCCAAATAAAATTTTACCAAAATATGTGCAACAAAATATGGAAAAATTTAAAGATTATTTGGCGTGATTCCTAGATGATAAGTAATACAAAGTAATAGGAGCATATTATGGTAGCAAGAGCACCCAGAAAAAGAATGTACAGAACTATGCAAGGCCGAATGGTGGACATAGAAAAACTACGAGCGGCCAACGAAGATGTTAGAGCAGTTGGTAACATGGGCGTGAACGCAAGAGGTGATATCTTAGGTCCGTCTGGTACGATAGTAAAAACTAAACAGGATGTTGTGGCCAAGTATTATGAACAGCCGCGTGGAATGGTCGACGACACACCTGCAAGGGCAAAACCAGTTGTAAATCCTAAAGCAGTGACACCGGCACCGCAAAAACCCGTGCAAAAAATGACTCCAGTCGAATCTAAACCGGCACCTAAAAAAGTGGTAACACCTAAGCCTGTAGAAACTTTCAAACCTAAAACTAGTTCTACACCAGCAGAGAAAAAAGGTATCGACGCCGCTCTTGACGGATTAGAATAATTCTTATATAATACTTCTATATGGGACAAATAGAAGACTTACAGAACAAAGGTTTTGGATCACACGGTGGTAAGCAGTATACCGTTGATCACGACATCACTCCTCTGAAAAAAAGAGTATTAGTATCTCATATGCACTTTGGTGAAACAAAGTCCAAAGGTGGTATCATTTTAATTGATGATGACGGAACACAATCGGGCATCCATCCTAGATGGGCAAAGGTCTATGCAGTTGGCAAGGATCAGGATGATGTGAAAGTTGGACAATGGCTGATGATTGCACATGGACGTTGGTCCAGAGCATTCAAAGTAGCAAAAGAGGGTGTTGAACTGGAAGTGAGAATGATAGACGAGAATGATATCTTACTTGTATCCGACACGGAACCAGAATTCAATACTAAACAAGCAGGATACGTCAACACAGGCGGAATGAAACAGATGACTTCACTTCCGGGAAATGATTAATTCTGAATTCAAAATAATTTTGTTTAATGGAGGATTTGCAGGTGACTTGATTGCTACACTACACAATCCGGATCTCATTACTCACTTTGCAGAAACACATATAAGGACCAATCCAAAAATTTCAAGGTTGTGCATCGCTGATTTTCGTAAATCTAATTCGTACGAAGACAAACTAGAATACCTGAAGTCCATAGAACATTATGGTGTTTGTACCAGTCATGATTTAGAAGTATCTTTAAGGTTGAGAAAGAATACAATATTATTGCACTGTTCAGATATCCAATTGGCCAAATTCCTATTTCATAGGATAAAAAGAGAAAAAGAAAACATGGCAATGACTTTTGAGGAAAGTATTGCGTGGCAACAAGTCAACAAAAAAATTTACAAAAGGCAAATAGATTTAGCAAACATCTACAACAAATCATTTCTTAAGGATTTAGGAATTAATGATACAAGGAGTGTAAAAATATTAGATAAATGGAGATCTCTAAATGAAAAAAATTAAACTTAAAAGGATTTTTGTACCAATAGATAAACTTGTTACCATGGCAGAGTTGGGACTTGGTGCGGTGCGTCCTTTGAACAAAGAAAAAAGAGGATGGATAAACAAACTTAAAAAACAATCAGAACCTTTTGATCCAATACTTGTTACACCTATAAAAGACTCCGGATACTATCTGTTGACCGATGGTTGGCATAGGGTACAGGCCGCAAAAGCAATGAAAGAAAAAGAAATTGAAGCACTGCCTTTACCGGCAGACGTTGGTTTGAGTATGGCAAAGGCTAATAAAATTTTACGAGATATAGATCGTGATTATGGATTTAAACTAAAGTGTAGTGATATCATAGGACAATGGGCGTTCTATAAGTGATTGACACTATCGTTAAATGTGTTAAAATACAAGTATGCGTATAGGTTTTTGTTGCAAATGGCTTAATGATAGGTCTGAATTTGGCGGAATGAAAGTAAATGCCAAAGATAGAGATCTTAATGGCCGATCAACAACAATGCGTTGGTTGAGGGAACATCCTGAAGATGCAGTACAGAGGCAATGGGATATAATGAATCACAATGCCACAGCGGCCCGTAAGTTAATTCAACGTGTTGGTTCTTTGCCACCCGAACGCAGAATGGTTAGATTGGGTAGTGAGATGTTGCAAGGTTATACCGAAGCAAATTGGATAGACTGGTGGCAAAAGCCAGAGATACAAAATCATTGCGAAAATATATTTGCGCCGGTTGGCGAAATGGCAAGGAAATTTGATGTTAAAGTTAGTTTCCACCCTGGACAATTTTGTGTTTTGAGCAGTGTCACAGAGGACATAAGAAAAAGAAGTATCGAGGAATTTGAATATCACGCCGACATGGCACGTTGGATGGGTTTCGGAAAAAGTTTCCAAGATGGTTGCAAGATTAATGTCCACATATCGGGTAGATTGGGTCCTCAAGGAATTATAGATGCACTTCCCAAATTATCTCCCGAAGCACGTAATTTGATCACTATCGAAAATGACGAGATGGGGTGGGGTCTAGATGCAAGTTTAGAACTAGAAAAACATCTTGCACTTGTTATGGACATACATCATCATTGGATACGAGATGAAGAATACATTGACGCTAATGACGACAGAGTAAAAAGAGTGATCGATTCGTGGCGAGGACAAAGGCCAACCATGCATTATTCCTATTCTAGAGACGAACACTTGGCTGTTGCCAATCTAGGTGATAAAACACACACAGAGATGCACGATATCAAGATGTTGCTTGAACGTGGTTGCAAAAAACAAAAACTGAGAGCACACTCTGACCTGTTACCAAACAGGAAGGTAAACGACTGGGCATTGAGTTTCTCTGATCACTTCGACATCCAAACTGAAGCCAAAGGTAAAAACATGGCCGCAGAACAATTATATAGACAAGCATTAGAAAATTCTGTATTATAATATAAAATGAATAAAGACATTGAAGAGATCGAAAAGCATAACAAATATGTAATGGAACGTATGCACCCAGCAGTGCTTATTCCTGGTATGTTCATAGGTTGTATGGTTATAGTTGGTTGCATATTCAAAGGTATAATGGGTTGGTAATGAAAGAATACAAACTTTCTATTAGGGTTGGTGATAAGGTAGAGGTTGGTAGATTTAGAAATGTGACCACAGCAATTAAAAAAATAGAGTTGGATGAACACGGACAACCTGTTATAATAACAAGCAAGGGTGCAAAAAAACTATTAAGTTGTAGACTATCAAAACTACATCCAGGCAGTAAAACACCCAAACAAATACTAATGGAAAAAAGAAAATGAAAAAATTTATAAGGTGGGTCAGTTTAATTCCTTTATTACATGCCCCGGGATACTTCCTAGGATTGGTTGGCGTGATATTAATAATTTTAACGGTGGTACTATGAAAGAACTTTGGGTAGAAAAGTATAGACCTAAGACAGTAAAAGAATATGTTGTCCGGGATGAAACACAAAAAAAGCAAATAGAAAATTGGGTAGTAGAAAAATCTATTCCGCATTTGCTATTTCATGGTTCTCCAGGCACTGGAAAAACTACACTTGCGAAAGTGTTACTAAATGAGTTAGAAGTCAGCAGTTATGATATATTACACATAAACGCGGCAAGAGAAACAGGTGTCGATGAAGTAAGAGAAAAAATTACAAGGTTCATACAAATAATGCCATTTGGTGAATTCAAATATGTGCTACTAGACGAAGCAGATTATATGAGTGTGAATGCACAGGCGGCCTTGCGTGGTGTAATGGAAGAATATGCCAGCAGTGCTAGGTTTATATTGACTTGTAACTACGTACATAAGATCATTGAAGCAATTAAAAGCAGGTGTCAAGGATTTAAAATGGATTCACTAGACAAAACCGAATACACGGCAAGAGTTGCAGAAATATTAGTCTCCGAAAAAGTGGATATAGATATAGACACTGTAGACACATACGTCAGATCTTGTTATCCAGACTTGAGAAAATGTATTAATGCTGTTCAACAAAATGTAAAGGATAGTAAATTATTTCCACCAGCGGCCCAGGAAAGTATGCAATTGGATTGGATGTCACAAATGGTTGAATTGTTTAAACAGGGCAAAGTAAACGAAGCAAGAAAACTAGTCGTGTCAAAAGCAAATCCGCAAGAATGTGAAAGTATTTACAGATGGTTGTATAACAACTTAGACCTGATTTCAAAAGATGAAGATCAACAGGACAAAGCAGTACTAATTATTAAGCAAGGATTGGTAGATCATCCTGCAATGGCAGATCCAGAAATTAATTTGGCGGCAACAATGATCAAACTAGCAAGGTTATCGAATGGGACATAAATCAGCAAAACACAGAAAGAAAAGGTTTTTTTGTGTAAAATATAATATTAAGCCAGACAAAAAATTTGACGAATTTGTTGAATTATCTAAGAAAAAAATAGGTCCCGGAAAAATGCAAGAGTATACAGTCGTACTTGACCTAGTAAACAAAGAAGTTATTAAAAATGAACTGCCCGGAATTCCTGTCGCACAAAGAGATGACGTTCCCTATGAAAGAATAGAGAATCATTATAGACAGTGGTACGCCGAGGCAATCGACGAATTCATCAAATAAGGTTACTATACCTACGCCTCAAAATTGCCAACTGTCTTGCCTTCCATAATCTTGCAATCACTCTACGTCTGCGTCTATCCTTTTGCTTTCGAATCTTCAGCCAATTTTGATTGAGCATATACAATCTGATCCTTTTGTCGTATACATTCTTTTTCCGCATTTGTTTCCATAGTTTCCTTTGATACAAAGGTCGCATTTGTAGACTGTTGATTTGTAGCATTTGATACCTCGATTATGTTGGCTTGTTGATAGATGTGTCTTGATTGTAGACTCATGTACAAATATTTAAGAGCAAATACTATGAGATATAACAGCATATTTTTATAGCAGTTAAAAATTCATAAATAAGAGTTATGCATGATGTATTAGATATAATTAGAAACGTACAGTCGTTATACGCAGTAGGCCCTACATTAGGAATATTGAAAGATTTTGAGAGAGTACTAGACGAATTAGACGTTTATGTATTCACTAATTGGGAAGAAGGTGAACTGCTAGAAGGTCCCATCGACTCAAGACACTTTGTTGAATGTTCATTTATGTGGCCAGCAGAAAAAATGCCAGACCCCGCAGGAGGAAAAAGACTGCTTGACAGAGGATGTAAAGTGACTTACAAGAAAGATGAACTAATGAAACCAAGACAAATTAAATCACCTGCAGATTATAGACCAGGCACTACTAAAGGAAAAATTGACGCTCATGATATTTGGGTAGTTAGTATTAAAATGCCTAAAGAATTAATTGGAAATTTCAAACATGGACAAACCGAAATAGAATACCAGGATGAAATGGAACAACCAACAAACGACCTAAATATATAAAATGAAATTACAAGAAGGACTAAAGGCTGGTGATTTAGAAGGCGTTGTTTCAAAACGTTTTTCAGTTGATCAATTCAAGTCAAAAATGGGCAAAGACTCCAACATAATGGTCTTGGCTTTTACCGTTGACAGCCTTGCTCCTGCAAAGGACTTAGAAAGATTTGCAGAAACAGGATACAAAACAATACTAGATGCCGATGCAACACCAGGAACAATGGCGGATGGTAAACACAAAGTTTTTATCGAATTCGAAAGAAAAGAAGGTGTTGACAAAGAAATACATAAATTTTTAGAAGACTTAAAAAAACTAACAAACATCGAGACATTTGAATTCACTTATCATAAAAGAGGTGTGCCATTTGAAGCATCAGCAAAAAATTTAGCAGATGTCTTACCTCTTACTCCAATCTCATACAATCAAAAAATTAACGGCTTGAAGTTAGGCGAAGTAAAGGACTACTTCGATAAATTTAACATGTTCGAATTTAAGTTAGATAACAATATAATTACTTGCAAGAAACAAGACGGTGAGTCATTAAAATTTGAATTACATGCATTTGGCGACACTAAAATGGTAATGAATGAAGTCAAAGCATTCAAAATAGATGAATCATCAATGAGCGAGTGTATGTTCCTAACAAAATATTTTGGTCCATACAACATCACAAAAACTTACGAGGACAGATTTGTGTTTAGTAAAAACGGAGAATCAGCCTTAGTCAGTAAGTATAAATGGTAAGACTATCTCAAAACTTCTCACTAGCAGAATATACAAAAAGTCAGACTGCAACTAGGAAAGGTCTCGACAATACTCCTAATGAAGAACATCTCGCAAAGGCCCAAATGCTTTTTGAAAATGTTGTACAAAAGGTTAGAGATAATTTTGGCGTAACAGTCATCAACTCTGGATACAGAGGACCAGCACTTAACGAAGCAGTAGGTGGTTCATCCAAATCCCAACACTGCAAAGGAGAGGCAGTAGACATAGAGTGTCCAGGCATACCAAACTATGATGTTGCCAAATGGATTGAAGATAATCTAGATTTCGATCAATTGATATTAGAATTCTACACTCCAGGGATTCCGGATTCAGGATGGGTACACGTGTCCTACAAATCCGAAGGAAACCGTAAATCGGTCCTTACGGCAATGAAAGAAAACGGCAAGACTGTATACAAGCCTGGACTTATCCAATAAATACGTACATTATGTTTACACAAATAAGAATGATCTTTACCCTAATTGTGGTACTGGGAATTGCAGGTGCAGGTATGTATGTCTTTAAATTGAAGGCAGACAACGCCACACTTAAAGCAAATCAAACTAAATTAGAGTCAGCGATAAAAGATCAAAGTAAAGTCCTTGAACAACAAAAAGCAGACTTCGAAGCAATCTTAGAAAGCAACAAAAAATTGAACGAATTGATACAAACTTTCAAACAGGATCTAGATGATCTAGACAAAAGGTTCACTAAAAAAGATAGGGATATTGGTAAACTGGCAATTGACAAAACAAAAGCAATAGAAAGAATTATAAACAAAGGTGGCAAGAATGCCGCTAGATGTATTGAACTGGCCTCTGGTGCAGAACACACAGAAGCAGAATTAAAAGCAACAAAAAAATCGGAGATAAACCCGGAATGCCCGGCGTTAGCAAACCCAAGTTATGTCCCTTATTAATAAATTTTTAGAATGGCATAACAGCCAAATAGATTGGTGGAAGGCCAAGTTAGGAGTTAGTTGGTATACCGTGTCCTGGATATCGTTCATCAAGGGTGCCTTGTTAGTTTTGGTAATAATGCTGTTGACCGGGTGCAGTATAGGTGGAGAAAAACGTATTAAAATACTACAGGTTGAAGAACCAAGGCAAGATCTAAACTACCCAATGCCAACACCATTAGAGTTAGAAGAAATAAAATGGATTATAATTACGAGTGAAAACGCAGAAGAAGTATTTGCTAAACTGGAAGCGGCAGGCATAGATCCAGTTTTATTTGGCATAACAGATAAAGATTATCAGTTACTATCTAAAAACTTTGCAAGAATAAGACAAAAATTACAGGAAACAAATAACCTATTGGAAGAATACAAAAAATACTACGAGGAGACAAACAATGAAGATCAGTGATAGCACAGCAATATCAATGCCGATGAGGAATCTTATCAGTATTGTGGTAGCGGTTGGATTAGGAGTATGGGCATACTTTGGAGTTGTTGAAAGAATAAACAAATTGGAAACACAGGCAGTTCTATTAGAAAAGGACATGACTGCAGAAGATGAAAGATTACACAACGAAGTTACAAAAAATACAGACTTCAGAATTAGATATCCTAGAGGTGAGTTAGGTCAATCACAGAATGACCTTGAACAATTCATGCTTATTGAAGAGTTATATAAAAATGTAGATAAGATGCAAGAACATATCGAAAACATGGCTGACAACAAAATCAATATAGAATTCTTACAAAAGCAGATGGAAAAAGCACAGCAAAATATTGATAAGTTGAAAGATGCCGACAGAGACATTGTTTATAAAAACGGAAACGGGGAATAATGATTGAGACAGTCGTAGCCTTATTGATGTTTGTGAATGGTGAAATTAAAGAACACCGTATACAAGAAAACATGGCACAGTGTTTAAGAGGTAAACGTGTTGCAGAAAGACAATACTCGGAAAGTGTGAAGTACCAGTGTTGGAAAGGCAAAGGCGAAACAGAAGTTTATATGGGTGAAAAATCAATTAAGGCAATAATATTAGATTAATATGTGGACCTATAGAGCAAAAGTAATTAGAGTGATAGATGGAGACACAGTCGATGTTGACATAGACTTAGGTTTTGGCATATGGCAAAAGAACGAACGTGTGAGAATAATGGGCATAGATACACCGGAATCTAGAACAAGGAATAAAATAGAAAAGAAATTTGGACTTGCCGCGAAGGCAAAACTTAAATCGTTGCTTGGTAAAACCACAGTGTTAAAGACTACCATAAACAAAAAAGGCGTTGACATGAAGGGTAAGTTTGGTAGGGTACTGGGAGACTTCTTGTATAAGGACAAATCAGTATCTAAAATTATGTGTGAGACAGGACACGCAGTTGCTTATTTTGGCGGTGCAAAAGCGGATATTCAGAAGCAACATCTTAAAAATAGAAAGAAATTAGTGGCACAGGGCATTGTGAAAGGTGCCATCGAATAAATACGTATATTATTAATTAGAGGAAAAAATTATGGAACTTATTTTATCATTAGCAATTAAATTTTGGCAGTGGACAATATTAATCGCTGTTGTTATTATAGCCGCGATAATAAATTTTACAGATAAAAGAGCAAAAACAAAAATGAAATTCAATTTCAAAGGTATGCCTAAGTTGCAACCTATACCAATTCCGACAAAAGGCAAAGGATTCTGGGGCGGTGTAGTTTGTTGGTTATTGGCCACAAGAAACTGGGTATTGACTGATGATTGGAAATACAACATTGATGGTACCGAATATGTGATACCAAAAGGCTTCCAATTCGACGGCGCGAGTATTCCAAAGTTCCTAAGAACTTTTTTCTCACCGGTCGGGGTATTACTGATAGGTGGACTGGTGCATGACTACGCATACAAATATAAAACATTGTTGAAAGTAAACAAGAAAGATACAATGGGTGAAATAACACAAAAGAGAGCAGATGAAATATTCAGAGACATCAATGTAATCGTAAATGGTTTTTATGTAATGAACAGACTTGCATACTACTCTTTGAGAGTAGGTGGATTTGTGGCATGGAACGGTCACAGAAAAAGAAACGCAAAAATTAAAGGTGCAAAATAATGGCTGAATTAAAAGAAGATATGTTAGTACCAAAAGTAAAGGTAAAAGAAGTTTCCAAAGAATATGAAGTTCCAAAAGAAGACCTTGTGCCAAAAACAGGTGATGATGCTCCTACGTGGTATAACAAGACTGCAGGCATCTTAGATAAATTTAGATTGATTCCAAGATTAATTATGTTGGCATACATCTATGCTTTCTATAAGTCGATCACATGGTTCATGACATTGGCTGAACCGTCAAATGCCCAGGCAATGTTCATATCTACTATCGTTGGTGCCGGCGCGGCATTCTTTGGATTGTACGTTGGCAAACCTGGTGCAAACTTACCAAACGGTAAAAAATAATTACCAGACCTTGACAATCTACTAATCTGTTATAAAATAATATAAATGAAAAATTATTATGACATTCTAGGGGTGTCTGAGGACGCATCTTCTGATCAGATTAAAAAAGCATTCAAAGAGATAGCAAAAAAAGAACATCCAGATAGGGGTGGCGACGAAGCAAAATTCAAAGAAGCCAACGAAGCATACGATACCTTAAAAGATACTAATAAAAGGCAGGAGTATGACACAATCAGAAAATATGGACAACCAGGAACGGGTGGGAATTTTAGTTTTAGATCCGGCGACTTTTTTGGTGAGGATATTTTTGAGGATTTTTTCTCAGGATTTGGCTTCAATAACAATCCAAATGTGCGAACAAGAACATTTAGACAAAGGCAACAAGGAAATAAAAGTGTCAATGTTCGTATGGCAGTATCATTAAAAGAAGTAATGCAAAATTTAGAAAAAACTATATCTTACAAATTGCCATCTGGCAAGGAAGAATTTGCCACAGTCAAAATTCCTGCAGGTGTACAAAACGGAATAACATTTCGATACAAAGGCATGGGAGATGACTCAATTAAAAATGTGCCGCGTGGCGACTTAATGGTACAAATGACTGTGTTGGATTGTGATGGGTTTACACGTGAGGGTAACGATTTGCACACAACTAAAACTATAAGTTGTTTTGAAGCAATTAGAGGATGTGTTGTTGAGATAAAGGAACTAGACAACAGCATTATAAAAGTCAAAGTGCCGGCAGGAACACAACCCAATACAACGTTGCAAGTTAAAGGAAAAGGAATGCCAGTGCATAAAACATTAAATATTAGGGGAAACATGTTGGTCAGAATTATGGTTCTTATACCGCAATTATCTGCCGCAGATTTGAAAAAAATTAAAAATTTATGAGTAATGAAATACCTAGTCCGTGTATGAAAATTTGTATATTCGATCAAGATAGTGGATATTGTCTCGGTTGCAGTCGGACAGAGGAAGATGTAATAAAATGGAAAGATCCTAATACAACAAACGAATGGAAACTAGAAAACTTAAAAGCACTTAAGGCAAGAGAACAATGATAGAAATATTCCAATACCCACATGAAACTTTAATGCAAGTAAGTTCAGACTGGAACAAAAACGATAGCATAGAAGGATACGACGATTTAGAAAAGTTCGAGCATGATTACATCAAATTGATGCAAGAAAATTTTGGAATAGGACTTGCGGCAAACCAGGTTGGCATTACCAAAAGATTCTTCGCAATCGGATCGGAGTCATTTGACACTTTCAAAAAACCTGTTATAATATGGAATCCACGTGTTACTAAAACTAGTGAAGAAAAAATAATTGACGAAGAAGGATGTTTAAGTTTTAAAGGCATATGGTTGAAAGTAGAAAGACCAAAAATTTGTGAAATCGAATATGAAACAAAACAAGGAACAAAAAAAACAGCAAGGCTCGACGGAATGGAATCCAAATGCTTCCAACATGAATGTGATCACCTTGAAGGTATTACGTTTAATAAACGAATTAGTAAATTACGATGGCAAATGGCAAGAAAAAAATAAAAAGACCAAAGGATACTAAACTATGGAAAGTACTATCAGGCACATACGGAAAACAAACACCAGAACAAAAAGCAGTGGAAAGATTGATATGTGCAATACAACAAGAGTTGGAATGGGACGACAAAGATTTAGCGACATTTACAAAAATACAACACGGAACAATAGATTGGAGTGGAAATGCTAGAAGCAAACGAAGGACTAGAAAACATCTTCGAAAACGCAGTTAACGAAGCAGAGAAAAGAAAGCACGAATACGTTACAATAGAACACGTTGCACTTGCTTTGATAAAAGATCAATCAATAGGCACAGTGCTCATAGATTTCAAAGTAAACGTAAGCGGTTTAATTAGAGACATCGAAGATTACTTAGACACAAAATGTAATGATATCAAAACTAAAAGTAAAGAACCTATTACGCCAAGAAAAACTGCATCACTAGAAAGACTTATGAACAGAGCATTTACGCAGGCATTATTCCAAGGCAGACAAGACGTCAGTTCTATTGACATTTTAATAAGCATTTTCTCCGAAAAGAAAAGTTATGCCGCATACTTCCTAAAAAAATATATGGTTAATAAACAAGATTTAATGGATCTAGTTTCTACTGAAACTATTTTAGACGAGGGAATGGCTCCCATGGGAGGAGGTCAGCCGGGTGCAGAGCAAAAACTAAGGCCTAATCAAGCAGATCGTATACTAAAAAGTTATTGTGAAAACCTAAATCAAAAGTATTTTGATAAAAAGATTGACCCAGTGATTGGAAGAGAGGAAGAAACAAATCAATTAAAACAAATTTTAGCCAGAAGAAATAAAAATAATGTTTTGATAGTGGGTGACCCGGGTGTTGGTAAAACAGCAGTCGTGGAAGGACTTGCTAGAAGAATTGCAAAAAATAAAGCAGATGTTCCTGAATATATCAAGGATCACATAGTTTGGAGTTTGGATATCAATAGTTTGATTGCGGGTAGTAAGTTTAGAGGAGACTTTGAAGAAAGGTTAAAACTTATTGTGAACGCATTGGATCAAAAAGGCAAGTCTATATTGTTTATAGATGAAGCACACATGATGGTTGGTGCTGGAGCAACTGGTCAAGGAAATAGCATGGATATGGCAAATGTCATAAAACCTGCATTATTAAAAGGATCAATAAAGGTAATTGCAAGTACAACTTGGGAAGAATACAGAAAGTATTTCGAAAAGGACAGAGCGTTGATGAGAAGGTTCCAAAGACTGCAAGTCGGTGAACCAACAAAAGACACTGCTATTAAAATACTTAAAGGTGTCAAACAATACTATGAGAAGTTTCATAACTGCATAATAACAGATGAGGCCTGCGAAGATGCCGTAGACTATTCAAGTAAATTTATAGCAGATAAAAAACTGCCTGACAAAGCAATAGATATTATCGATGTTGCCTGTGCAAGGCTGAGACTAAATGGCGTCAAGGAAGGTAAAATAGATCATGACGAAATCATACATGAAATATCTACACTAACAGGAATCAGCATAGAACAACTGTCCCAAAAACAAACTAGTAATTTAAAAACCTTAGAAGAAAAAATGAAATTACAAGTTTTTGGACAAGATAAAGCAATTAATACTATCACTGATAAAATACTAGTTGCTAGGGCAGGTTTAAAAAATTTAAACAAGCCAGTTGGATCCTTTTTGTTTTTAGGGCCAACAGGTTGTGGTAAGACCGAAACTGCAAGACAACTGGCAAAAACTTTAGGCACGGAACTGATACGATTTGATATGTCGGAGTATCAAGAGAAGCATTCTATTGCAAAACTAATTGGTTCACCTCCTGGATATGTAGGATTCGAAGATTCGCAAATGGGTGGTGGTATGTTTATAAATGAAATTGAGAAAAATCCACATGCAGTGGTGTTATTTGACGAAGTAGAAAAGGCACATCGAGATGTAACAAATATGCTCCTCCAAGTTATGGATTATGGAACTGTAACAGGATCTAATGGTAAAAAAGCAGATTGTAGAAATATTACTCTAATCCTTACATCTAATCTGGGTGCAGAAGAGAATGAAAGGAACAACATAGGCTTTGGAAAATTAGAAAAAGAAGGCGAGGACGATATTGCATTAAGACGTTTCTTCCCACCAGAATTTAGGAATAGATTAGATGCAATAATAAAATTTGATAAATTGAAAAAACCAACAATGAAGTCAATTGTCAAAAAATTCTTGCAAGAACTTAATACAATGACAATGGAAAAAAATGTAGAAGTTAATGCAACAGACGATGCAATAGAATTTTTGGTTAAAAAAGGTTTTAATGCCAAATTAGGAGCGAGGCCTTTACAACGTGTCATTGACGAAGAAATAAAGAAACCGTTATCTAAAATGATCTTGTTTGGTGAATTACAGGAAGGTGGAATGGTTGAAGTAAGTTTAAGCAAGGACATTGTGCCTAAATTGTTAATTAATTTCAAAGCACCTAAAGTTATTGATAATTTTAAACCAAAAGTGGCAGATGAGAAAACATCATAATCGCCTTTTTTACGGCAGATATAGATATAAAACATCTTTTGCTCTAAAATGGGCACCTATGCTGTATCCAACAACAGATGATCATTTGCAAAGTTTTATCGATGGAAAACAATCTACAACAAAATACCTAAACACAAAATTTTGGAAAGCAACCTCAGACGTCATTAAACTGGCTAAATTTATAAAACAAAATAGGAGTAAGATGAAATTTAGGTTGCAACAAACACAGGCAATATTTTACACAGATAAAAAATTAGCAAATCAATTAATTGGCAATTTTTGGCAGGACTGGGTTGGATCAACTGTGGTGGATCCTAGATTTGATAAATTAGAAGAAAATACAGTTGGTTGTTCTAAATTACCTCACGGAAAATATAGATACCAAATTCATCTAAAAAAACAAAAGGCAAAATTTGTTGATTCGGATAAACGACAAGCATTATTAAAATTTTTAGATAACAATATTGATAATGTATATGTGACAAATGGATTGCTAATAGATTGGTTAGAAGGCAAGGATTATTGGTATCCAGCAAGTTATTTTTATGTAACAGAAGAAAAATTTTTATCACCATTATATGTAATTGCAGGTGATATGATAGATAAAGTGATCAAATTTGAAAGGATTAAAAATGGAAGCGATAAAAAAATTAAAAGATAACAAAATTTTTGGAGCAGATACAATCGTGGAAAGTGTGGTTAAGAAAAGCCTATGGGGTTCACCTGTATTCAAAAAGGCTTTCTTAAAAGTTAAAAAAGCAGAGGATGAATTTTGTATATGTGAAGAAGTGGGTGAAGCAGACGGAAAAGCACATAAAATAAATTATATAAATGTGTTAACCGTTGATGGGCAAGAACCTAACGAATTGGCGGCTGTATATGGACTTGGACCAAAAACTGCAAGATTCAAGAGACGCAAAGCCGAATAAATAACTGCAAATGGCACAAACAAGTACAACATTATCTGGAGCAAAATCTCATATAAGCGACGTAACAGGCGCTGATATTAGTTTCAATGCCACTAGTGGCGTGTACAAAATCACATCAACTACTACTTCTTTAAACAATTTTCAAGTAAGAGATTTAATTACTGTATCTGGAACTACTAATAATAACAAAACTTTCACTGTGAAAACAGTTACAGACGCAAATGAACTGATTGTTGAAGAAATCACAACAACCGAAAATTCGGACGGTAGCACAACTACTACTCTAGATCACACAGGATTTGTAACAGACAAAGCAAAAGGTGACGGTTACTACTCACAACCAGACGGTGTACATACAGTTGCATATCAAGTGGTTAACAGAGGTGACTCTACAGACGACTTCATTGGATCAATTAGGATGCAAGGATCACTTGCTACTACGCCAACCGAAGATGACTATTTTGATATTTCAGGAACTACATACACATCAGATCAAAGCACTACAATAGCATCTTTTAATTTCACTGGCAACTATGTATGGGTAAGAGCCAAAATTGAAACCACAAATGCTTCAGGAAATGGTGCAATGGTTTCAGCAATTTTTTTAAATTCGTAAAAACCTTCCATAAAACGTAGATTTTAGCAAGACCAACTTGGTTGACTAATACTGGTAATATGTTATACTAGTATTATGAACGACAAAGACTTAGAACAGATACAGACTGTAGATGTTAACATTACAGCGGAATCGGTAGATGCCCATGTAATTTGCCTGAGAGCAAACGGATACAAGGTTCTCAAAAAATCATCAGCATACACTCATTATCTAATGTGGTTTTTATTAGGTGGATTAGTAATAGGGAGTATGTTGCAATGAGTAAACTAAGAAATATTTTACTTTCGGGTGCGATGGCAACAACCTTAACTGCCTGTGGAGGCGGTGGTGGTGGATCCGGTGTTGGTGCTGTAAATGATTTCGTACAAAAAGATTTATCAAACTTATCTGGATCAAGTTCCATTGTAAGTTCTTATTCAAGTCTATTATCAACTTTTCAATCAACAATATCTGGTGGAGACTACGGTGCATTACAGGCCGTAATTACAGGACCTGACGCAGAAGATATTTCAACTGCCAACACATTACTAGGACAATTACAACAAGCAGAGGCTCTTTGGGCACAATCAGAAACATTAATTGCAAATCAAAACAAC
>MDTC01029387.1_pt1 | contig 39566 bp, 32 predicted proteins | sample 811181 | NCBI WGS metagenome assembly MDTC01 (sample SAMN05326644, study PRJNA326480) | marine metagenome | isolation source: seawater | place: Pacific Ocean: North | collected 2011
CGGCGGCGCTGAAAAAGTAGCTGACGCAAATGTGACCAGAGAATCTGGATTCTTATATTATATCGATGGAAATGGGAATGTTTCCCGTTCACAAATGGCTTGGAAAAAATAATTATTTTCTAACTATTTGAAATTCAAAAGCAAAAATCCATGCTTGTAATCAAGCATGGATTTTTGCTATCAGATTTAATTCAATATGAATAATTTAAAAGAAACAGCATTTACAATTGATTCATCCAGTATTAAATTCGGGAATGGCGTTACTGAAGAAGTTGGATGGGAATTTAAAAGATTAAATTGTAATAATATAATGATTATCACTGATGAAAATTTAATTGATCATATCAGTGTCACAAAAACCATAAAATCAATAGAACAAAATAATCTTAACCCGATTCTTTTTTCAGAGGTAAGTGTCGAACCCACAGATTCTTCATTCAAAAAAGCAATAGAATTTGCTGTAACAAATAATATAAATGGTTTTGTTGGAGTAGGAGGAGGATCCAGCATGGATACAGCTAAAGCAGCTAATCTTTATTCAACCTATCCAGCTGATTTTATGACTTATGTTAATGCTCCAATAGGTAAAGGGACTCCAGTGCCTGGAAAACTAAAACCAATGATTGCTATTCCCACAACAACAGGAACAGGAAGCGAAACAACTGGTACTGCAGTATTTGATTATGAAGAAATGAACGCAAAAACAGCAATTGCACATAGAGAATTAAGGCCTTTAATAGGTTTAATAGATCCTGAAAATGTTAGAACTATCCCACCCAATGTAGTAGCGTGCAGTGGCTTAGATGTATTATGCCATGGGTTAGAATCATATACTGCAATTCCATTTCATACAAGAAATAAACCAGAAACCCCTAGTTTACGACCATCATATCAAGGATCAAATCCAATAAGTGATATATGGTCTTTAACAGCTGTAAAAATGGTAGCTAAAAATATTTATAATGCTGTAAATGATCCTGATAACCACGAAGCTAGATCTCAAATGTTACTAGCAGCCACATATGCGGGAATAGGATTTGGAAATGCTGGTTGCCATTTATGCCACGGCATGTCTTATGCAGTGTCCGGAAATGTAAAAGAATTTTTCCTTAATGATTATCCACAAGATCATCCTATGATACCTCATGGATTATCTGTGGCAATCACAGCACCTGCCATATTTAATTTTACTGCAAAAAGTGCCCCTAAAAGACATGTAGATATAACAAAAGCTTTAGGTATTTCAGATGTAGATGAAAACAATGTTAATATCATGCTTCCAAGAGCAATAAAAGATATTATGAATTCCATTGGAATGCCTACTAAATTATCAGACTTAGGTTACAAAGAATCAGATGTAAATGAATTAGTAAAAGTTACTTTACCTCAGCACAGAGTAGTAAAATTAAGCCCTATTGAAGTAGATGGCAATGATCTAAAAAAATTATTTATAAAAAGTTTAGATGATTCTTGGATTCAATAAATAAATCAATGATTAAGAAAAAAATTATTATTATCTATTTGCAAATTCTTATTATTATTTCAATTTTTGTAGTTATTTTCTTGAATTGGAATAAAATTGCTCAAATGTATTCCCACCCATTACAAAACAATAATATATCTCAGGAAGATTTGAGCAAAATTAATATACTGCCCGCACCCTGTTGAGTGTTACCTTAACTCAAGTTTGAGGAAAACAATTTATTTAACCACCATTCCTGTAACAAATTCTCCATCTGTCCAGGTTGGTTCAGAATTTAAATGTTCCATCATTGCAACAAAATATTCATGTTGGTCAGGATTATTAGCATTAGCTAAATGAGCATCTTTATTTTCAAATACCGCAACACCTATTAAATCTTTACCTGCATCATCAGGGTTCATTAAAAACCAAGCAACCATTCCGTCAGGAGTTCTATCATTTGCTTCCATCACCTCAATAAGTTTTTCTTTGTGCCCTTCTTTAACATTTAAACTAAATATAGTACCGTACATCCATTCTCCTTTTATTTATATTATTTAATCTAATTCTCTTGATGACCCTGTAACTAAAAAGATTGTATCTTCTGCAATATTTGTTGATCTATCAGCAATTCTTTCCAAATTATGAGCTATAAATATTAAGAAAGTTGCTTGTCTAGACGTTGAAGGGTCTTTCATTGAAATCTGCATCAATTCATTAATTATTCGATCTTTTAAAGCATCCATTTCATCATCCATATCACAAACTTTTTTTGCAATTTTTACATCTAATTCTCTATATCCTTTTAAGCATAAAGATAACATTTCAATAGAGCGTTCAGCCATTTTTGGGATATCTATTAATGGTTTAATAAGATCCGCATCTCCAATTCTAATATTTATTTTAGCTATTCCCTCAGCGTAATCAGCCATTCTCTCAAGTTCCATGATAACTCTCATAATAGTTATAATTTTTCTCAGATCCCCAGCAACAGGTTGTTCACTTGCAATTAAAAAAATAGCTTTTGCTTCTATTTCATCTTTATATTTATCTACAATATCATCCATATCGATAATCTTATTAGACAAATCAATATTTCTAGTATTAAGCGCATCAATAGAACCATTTATCATTTTTTTAACAGTTTTTTCTACTGCATTAATGCTAATTTGTAATTCTTTTAAAGCTTTATCAAATTCTTCTCTAGGCATAACAATATCCTTCTATAATATTATAACTAACTAAATCTACCTGTTATATAATCTTCCGTTTGTTTCATTTTTGGGTTAGAAAATATATTTTGTGTATAATCATATTCAACTAAAACCCCACATCTATCTTCTCCTGAAAGAAGAAAAGCTGTTTTATCAGAAACTCTTGCAGCTTGTTGCATGTTATGTGTAACAATAATAATTGTATAATCTTTTTTCAATACATTAACAAGATCTTCAATTTTAACCGTAGCTATTGGATCTAATGCAGAAGTTGGCTCATCTAATAAAATTACATTAGGTCTTATAGCAAGGGCTCGAGCAATGCATAACCTTTGCTGCTGGCCTCCGGATAATGAAAATGCATTGTCTTTTAATCTGTCTTTTACTTCATCCCATAACGCAGATTGTACTAAAGCTCTTTCGATTTCTTCATCATAATTACCAGCAAATCCATTTATACGTAAACCAAAAGCAACATTGTCATAAATGGATTTGGGAAATGGATTTGGTTTTTGAAAAACCATTCCAACTTTAGATCTGATCAAAACCGGATCTATAGATTGAGAATATATATCTAAATCATCAAATATAATTTGTCCTTGTACTTTAGCATTTGGAAACAAATCATTCATTCTGTTAAAGCATCTTAATAAAGTACTTTTGCCACACCCAGACGGGCCTATTAAAGCAGTAACTTTGTTTGCTTCTATATCTAAAGAAATATCTTTTAGAGCTTGGAAATCACCATAATAAAATGAAAGGTCTTTTACTTTTAAAATATTTTCAGGTTGATTTTGTTCATTATTTATTGTCATAAATTTCCTTTAAATTATTCCTCAGATCTTTTTTGAAATTTGTTACGTAAAATCACAGCAATTGAATTCATAGATAAGAGTAAAAATAAAAGTATAATAATCCCGCCTGCTGCCAGCCCTCTGAAATCATCTTGAGGTCTTGAAATCCAATTAAAAATCTGGATTGGCATAACTGTAAATCTATCCATTGGTGTTACAGGTATAAAAGTAATATATACCAAAGCTGTAATTGCCACCATAGGAGCAGCTTCACCTATAGCTCTTGATAATGCTAATATTATTCCAGTTAAAATACCAGGCAAAGCTGTGGGTAAAACTGTCATTTTAACTACCTGCCACTTATCACCTCCTAAAGCAAAAGCAGCTTCTCGATGAGCAGTTGGGACAGCTTTAATTGCTTCCCTTGATGCTAATATAAGTACGGGCAATATTAGAAGTGACATTGTCAATGACCCTGCCAAAATACTTCTTTCTAATTTTAAAAAATATACAAATATTGATAATCCAAGTAATCCATAAACTATTGATGGCACTCCTGCTAAATTTGAAGTATTTATTTCAATAAAACTTGTTATCCAATTTTTGGGAGCATATTCTTCTAAATATATAGCTGCCCCAACTCCAACAGGCACAGTAATTAAAGCAGTTAAACCCATCATATATAAAGTTCCTATCAAAGCTGACCATAATCCTGCTTGTTCTGGATGCCTTGAAGGATAATTAAATATTAAATTTGGAGTCACCCATTCATAGCCCTGTAAAATTACCTGAATTAGCAAACTAATCAATCCCATCATAGCTACTAAAACTCCCAAAAGACAAAAAGTAAAAAATATAATTCCTATAAATTTTCTTCTACTTAAATTATTTTGATTAAGTCTAATATTAGTAGACATTTCGCCATCTCCTTACTATCCAATGCCCTAAAGTATTCATTGAAAAAGTAATTAAAAACAATAAAATACCAACTGCATAAATAGATTGGTACTCTACACTTCCGTTAGCAGCTTCCCCCAAAGCAAGTTGTACGATATATGCTGTCATAGTCTGAATACTTTCTATTGGATTAAAAGTTAATCTTGGTGTTGCGCCAGCAGCAATTGTTACCAACATAGTTTCACCAATTGCTCTTGAAAGTCCTAATACAAATGCAGCTATAATGCCTGATAATGCAGCAGGAACAACAACTTTTATAGAAGTTTCAAATCTAGTAGCCCCAAGAGCATATGAAGCTTGTCTTAATGAATTAGGAACAGATATTAAAGCATCCTCAGTTAAAGAAGAAACAAATGGAATTATCATAATTCCCATCACTAACCCGGCACTTAAAGCATTAAAAATGATCATCTCAGGAAAAACAATTTTAAGTAATGGTGTTACAAATGTTAATGCAAAATAACCATATACTACTGTTGGAATTCCTGCCAAAACTTCTAAAATAGGCCTTAATATTCTACGTACAGTATCTGGGGCATATTCAGCTAAATATATTGCTACAGCAAGTCCTACAGGAACAGCAACAAAAGATGACATAAAAGTTACTAACATTGTCCCCGCAACCAATGGAGCAATCCCAAATGATTTAGGAATTAAAATAGGTGACCATCTTTTTTCTGTAAAAAATTCAATGATAGAAACTTGAGTAAAAAAACCAATTGATTGTTGAACTAAATTCCATATTATTGCAAAAGTAACAAGAAGGGTTATAAATGCACAAATACTTACTAATAAATTTACTATTCTACCTTCAATTTTAGTTCTTAATCTATGGCCACGCTTAGAATCAAATACAGAGTTATTCATGTTCATAATTTATTATTAAGTATAGTTATTTTATTTATATATAGTAAAGCAATAATTAATAAATGTAAATTTTCACAAAGGTAATATTTACCAATAGTACATTCTTTCACATAGTAGCAATTTATCTTACATATAAAAAAGTGTGGCTTGTAAATAACTTTAGGAGGCGTCTAAGTTAATGTTTACTAAACCACACTTTATAAATTTATTTACGTTGATCAATATGATTTGTTTGACAGACGTAAATATTAATATCATTTAATTTAATTTGCCCAAATTATCTTTATATTCTTCTGCTTTAAGAGGCACATAACCAACTTCAGCAGTTAATTTTGAAGCATGTTGTAAAAAAAACCTTACAAATTCTTTTACAACAGGTTTTGTCATATAAGAAGATTTATTTACATATATATATAAAGGACGTGTTATTGGATATAAACCAGAATCAATTGTAGTTAAATCTGGAACAATACAACCATTACCATCTTCTTTATCTATACCAATAATCTTTAATTTATCTTTACTTGAAACGTAATATGCATAACCAAAATATCCTAATGAGTAATTATCCCCAGCTATACCCCGAATTAACACATTGTCATCTTCTGATGCTGTGTAATCATCTCGACTTGCTCCTTCTTCATCATTTACAATATCTGTAAAAAATGCAAAAGTACCTGAGTCAGTTCCAGGGCCATATAATCTGATTTTTTTATCAGGAAAATTTGATCGGATCTGATTCCATTTAATTATTTTACTTCCGGGTTTCCAAATTACATGCAGTTCACTAATTGTTAAACAATCAACAAAATCATTATTTGGATTAACCATTACAGATAAACCATCCATTCCAATTCTTAATTCAGAATAATCAATATTATTATTTTTTGCTTTGATATCTTCACTATTCTTAATTGCTCTAGAAGCATCAGAAATATCTATTTCGCCTAAAGTAAACCTCTTAAAACCACCACCAGTTCCAGAAATACCTACAAGTACATTAGCTTTGGGATATAATTTTTTAAATTCTTCTGCTACTGCTTCGGAAACAAGGGCAACAGTCGAGGAACCATCAATTTCTATAGTTCCATATAATGTATTGGATAATGTTTCAGAATTTGAAAATTCATTCGAAGACGAACAATCTATAATTAGAAAAGGTAATAACAATACGAGAAACAATTTTATTGTTAATTTATATTTCATTATTTTCAATAAACCAGCTTAGTTTGTTAATATTTTCACTTTTAGCATTATAAAATTATGCTAAGTTTTTCACAATATATTATCAACAGGATTTTGTAAATATTTAAAAATATTGGATTACTAAACTTAATTTAGCTTTAATTCACACAAGAAAAATAAGATAATTCAGATGAGGAATATAATGAATTGTAATAATTGTAAAAAATCTGTCCCTGATGATTCTAAATTTTGTACATTTTGTGGCTTCCAGGTAATTGACGACAATCTAGGAACTTCAGATTCAGAAATTACTGAAATTAAAGATGAATTGAAATCATTAAAAGCTCAGTTGGAATCAATAATTAAAAATCCTCCCAAAGAAAAAGAACAAAAGCAATGGGCTGAAGTACAAACCGGCTTGTCAAAACTTCAAAATATAAGTTTAAATAAACCCAATATAAAAGTTCCTAGCACCGGATTATTTCCAACAACTAATGAAATTGAATTATTGATTGGTCAGAATTGGCTAGCACGAATAGGATCTCTTGCGATAATTTTTGGTATTGGATTTTTCATTAAAGCAGCAATAGATTCAAATTGGGTTTCTAATCTTTTAATTATTTTAATTGGAGCTATCTTTGGTTTTGGATTTGTATTAATAGGTTATTTACTAAATACAAAATTATCTTTTTACTCAAGGACTTTAACTGGATTAGGAATTGGAATACTTTATATAACTACTTATTCTTCATTCACTGCTTATGATCTTTTTAATATATATACTGGCTCAATAATTGTATTCTTAATTTCTATTCTAGGTAATTATCTAGCTTATTATTATAAAAACATATCAATAGGTATAATTTCATTAATTGGAGCATATTCAATTCCCATATTAACTGCTGTTTCTTTTGAAACACTAGATATTCAAAGCATCACTGCGACAGGGTACTATTTGCCTTTAGTTGCGCTAAGCAGTTGTATTTTTTTATTTAACTTTAGATCTCAAACACTATTTTTTGGAATTTTAATAGCATCCTGTGGAAGTTACTTAATATGGTCTGGTAGTATTCCGACTAATTCAATGGCATCAGAATTACAATGGGGAATTAATGCAGTTATCTATTTAATAATTTTAACCGGATGGTGGATAACTAATAAAAAAATCATAAACACATACTCTGTATCTAGTTTACTAGGCTTAATAATATTGAGCTTGAGTTTTGTATTATTTAGTTTTAATAATTTATGGGATCCATATAGAAATTATATTGGTATTTTTGGATTAATTTTTGGTTTTTTATATCTTATCCCTTCAATATATTCTGTATTAAAATCTCAAAAACTAACTTATCAAATTTATTGTATCATTACTGGATTCCTTATTATTTTTATAAGTATCCCCATTCAATTTTCAAGCTCTTGGACAACTATTCTATGGGCAATTCAAGCTGCAATAATAATTTTTGTTGGATTAAGACAATCTGTTGTTCAAGCAAGAATACTTGGATACTTTATATTGTCTTTAATTATTATCAAAGGATTAATTTGGGATTTCTACAATAATGAAAACATGATTCCATTAATTAATTCAAGATTTTTATCCTTACTCTCAATCTCTTCAACAAGCTATTTTTCTTATCATATAACAAAAAATCTGAATCTAATTAATTATGAAAAAATTTATAACAACTTTTTATATTTCATCAGTATTGTTCTTTTAATACTCACCATAGACGGAGAAATATATTACATTATCAAACATTTCACTGAATTTATTTCAAATGCATATCAAATGCCTTTAACTTTAATGTTATGGATAGTGACAGCAGGAATAATATCAAATCTAATACTTAGAATTAATGTTACAAAAAACATAGGTATTATTAAGCGTTATTTTGGACATAGTATTATTTTAACTTTTTCAATATTGATTATAATTTATACGATGTTTTGGGATACAGAAAATTATATACCTTTTATAAATATAAGAACTTTAACTTTGATAATATGTGCCACAGGTTTTTACATTACAATACTTACAATAAAAAAATTCTCAGATAACCTGCAAAATTTTGAAATTGTTAATGTAAAAAACAGTTTTAAATCATTATTATTTATCATTCCATTCATTCTTCTTAGTCTCGATTTACACATTCTAATAAGATATCCGGAGATAAATATTGCATCCAATTATCATGACCCTATCACTAGCACAATATGGGGAATTATATGGGGAATTATAGGTACAATATATATCTTCATTTCAATAAAAGTAAAAGATTTTACACTCAGATATATTGGATTGACTGCTATTGGAATTACTGTAATTAAATTATTTATATTTGACCTGTTTTTATTACCAACAACTATTAGAATATTTGCTTTTATATTGCTAGGCATAGTTCTTCTGGTAGCGGGCCTAAACTATCAAAAGAACCTTGATATAATGAAAAAAATGTTAACTAAATAATGAGGAGTATTCTATTTCTTTTGAAATAAATTCAGAAAGCGTTGAGCAAATTGCTATCGGTGCAGGGATTTTAGGTACAGGCGGTGGAGGTAATCCTTACATAGGAAAGTTAAGAGCTCAAGAAATAATAAATCAACATGGAAATATCCCTGTAATACATCCCAATGAATTAAAAGATGATGATTTAGTTATTTGCCTTGGGGGAATAGGTGCGCCAACTGTAGGTGTGGAAAAAGTTAGGGGAGCTGAATCAGGTAGAGCATTAAAGGAATTAGAAAATTATTTAGGTAAAAAAGCAACTGCAGTAATATCTGGCGAGATTGGAGGAAGTAATTCTCTTGAACCTTTAATTGCCGCTGGAGAAAATAATATTCCAGTTGTTGATGGAGATGGGATGGGCAGAGCTTTCCCGGAAATACACATGAAAACATTTTTTATTTACGGTGTTTCATGGACCCCGGCTGTAGTTTGTGACGAAAAAGGAAACACTGCATTATTCACTGATGCTATTAGTGCTCATTGGTTGGAAAAAATGGCCAGGGCTGTAACAATACAAATGGGTTGCGCTGCAGTTTTTGCAACAGCTCCAATGACCGGAATTGAAGTTAAACAAACCGCTATTCACGGTACATTAAGTCTTGCCAAAGAAGTTGGAAAAGCAGTACAAAAATCACAAAAAAATAAACAAAATCCAATTGAAAACATTTTAAAAGCATACCCTGGTAAATTACTTTTTGAAGGCAAGATAACAGACTTATCTCGAACAACTACAGATGGTTTTGCAAGAGGATACGTCACAATAAATGGAACCAATATTTTTTCTGAAAATGAATTAAAAATTGAATTTCAAAATGAAAATTTAATTGCATATATTAACGACAAGATTGAATGCATGGTACCAGATCTTATATGCATAATTGACACAGAAACAGGAGAACCAATTACAACTGAACTATTACGCTATGGCTTCAGGGTATCTGTATTAGCATTGCCTGCACCTGAAAATCTTTGTACTAAAAAAGCATTAGAAGTTGTCGGGCCCAAAGGGTTTGGTTATGACTTTGATTATGAAAATTTATTAAAAATTCCAAGAATATAATGAGAATAGGAATAGATGTAGGCGGAACTAACACTGATTCCGTTTTAATAAACAATAATAAAATAGAAAGTAGCTTTAAAACTAATACAAGCGAAGATATAAGTGATTCAGTAAAACTAAGTATTTCAGAAGTCATACACAATCAACCTAAAGAAAAAATCAATTCAATCATTATTGGCACTACTCATTTAATAAATGATTTACTAGAAAGAAAAAATCTTTCTAAAACTGGCGTAATAAGATTATGTGGCCCTGCAACAAGATTGTTAAAACCTTTATGTGATTGGCCTGCGGATATAAAAAAATCTAATAATTTTATAACAGACTTTACTAACGGTGGGCTTGAATTTGATGGCAGAGAAATATCTGCAGTTAATAAATCTGAAATCCAAAAATTGTGTGAAATTTATAAAAAAGATCATGTGGAATCAATTGCAATAACAGGAGTTTTTGCATCTGTAAATCCTTATCAAGAATTAGAAGTGAAAAATATTATATTAAATGAAATGGGCAAAATCCCCGTATCAATGTCACACCAAATTGGAAGAATTGGATTGTTAGAAAGAGAAAACGCAACTATTTTAAACGCCATGCTAAGTAAGTCAGCAAAAAAGACTTTTGCAAATTTAACTAAAATAATAAACGAATTAAATCTTAAATCAAAAATCTATATCACGCAAAATGATGGTACTATGGCTTCTATAAATGATGCTTTAAATTATCCTATTTTTTCACTGTCATCTGGCCCAACAAACAGTATGAGAGGGGCAGCGTTTTTATCTGGTATTAAAGGCGGGATTGTGATCGATATTGGAGGAACTTCTACTGACATAGGAATGTTAATTAATAGTTTTCCGAAAGAATCTTCAATTGCTGTAGAATTTTCGGGGATAAGAACAAATTTCAGAATGGCAGATGTACTTTCAATACCACTGGGAGGTGGCTCAATAATTAATCAAAAAACTCCTTATTTAAGTAATCAAAGTCTTGGTAATCGTATAACAACAGATTCTTTATCTTTTAATGGATCAACAACAACTATAACTGATATTTTCACAAATCAAAATAAAGCAAATTTCATTCCCCCAAATCAAAGCTTTAAATTATCCCCTTATCTAATCAAATCAGTAGAAAATGAAATTTATTCAAAAATTTCAATTGCTGTTGATAGGATGAAAACTGACTCAAAAAATATTAAAGCTATTGTGGTGGGCGGAGGTTCTTTTATAATACCTAAAAAATTGGACGGTGTTGATTTAATCAAATTTCCAAAATTTGGTGAGGTTGCTAATGCAATAGGATCTTCAATGGCACAAATAAGCGGATATTCTGAAAAAGTTTTTTCCACTACAGATTTGCCTAGGGATGAAATAATTGAAATATCTAAAAATGAAGCAATAGAAAACGCTGTTAAAAAAGGGGCTGAGGAAAAAAGTATTGAAATAATCGATTTTGAAGAAATACCTTTGTCATATCTCCCAAGTAATGCTGTAACTATAAAAACCCGAGCTGTTGGAAACATCAAAAATGAATTTAATTAAATCATAACTTTGATATAATTGACTTTCGTTTAATATTGTTTTAATTTTATTTACAAATATAAAACACTAAGAAGAGAACAAGCTCTCAATAAAACTTTTTGAGCGAACCCTGATAGTGAAAGAGGGCAAAGTTATAATTGAGCAAGTATCATCTCTGAGTGGTTAGACTGAAATAAAGTAAGTTTTGCCGGGTTTGCCCGTTATAGCTAATTAAGTTGCTTGGTTCATTTGCTAAGAATTAGGGTGGTACCGCGAGAGACTTTCTCCCGTCCCTTTATTTTAAGGGGCGGTTTTTTTTGCTTAATAATATAGGAAATTATGTTTAAAAAAGTAAATTCAAATCCTGATTTTCCTAAATTAGAAAATAATCTGTTAGAAAAATGGGATAAAAATAATACTGTAGAAGAATACAGAAATAGAAATATAGATTCAGGTAAAACTTTTTCTTTTATTGACGGGCCTATTACTGCAAATAATCCCATGGGCGTACATCATGCATGGGGCAGAACATATAAAGATCTATTTCAAAGATTTTACACAATGCTAGGGCATGAACAAAGATATCAAAATGGATTTGATTGCCAGGGATTATGGGTAGAAGTAGAAGTAGAAAAAGCTCTTGGGTTTAAATCCAAGAAAGAAATACAAGATTTTGGTGTTGAAAAATTTGTAAACCTTTGTAAAGAAAGAGTAAATAAATATTCTGCTGTTCAGAGAGATCAATCCATAAGATTGGGATATTGGATGGATTGGGAAGATTCATACTTCACTATGTCTGATGAAAATAACTATTCGATTTGGGGATTTTTAAAACAAATGAATGAATCTGGAAAAATATATAGAGGTACTGATGTAGTGCCATGGTCTGGTAGATCAGGAACTTCATATTCTCAAATGGAAATTATTGAAGGCCGTAAATTAGTTGCCCATAAATCTGTATTTGTAAAATTTAAATTAAAAAATAAAAACAATGAGTTTGCTTTGGTTTGGACAACTACTCCATGGACACTTACTTCTAATGTTTCTTTATTAATTAATAACAATTTAAATTATGCCAAGTGTAAATTAAAAAATGGTGAAATTTATTATGTTGCTGAAAAAAATATCAAATACCAACGTTTAGAAAAAGAATTTAAAGAAAAAAGAGAATGGGTAGAAGGTGTACCTAAATTAAAAACAATTGCACAATTATTCAATGAAAGAGGTGGATATACAATTGAAAAAATCATCAAAGGATCAGAAATGATTGGATGGGAATACGAAGGTCCTTATGATGAATTTAAAGCAGCTAAAATAGACGGTGGATTCCCATTTACCAACGAACAATTAAAAGATAAAAAAATTAATGCTATAAAATGTCATAAAATTTTTGACGGCGGTAAAGACCAAGAAGGAAATGATGTTGTTACATCAGGAGAAGGTACCGGAATAGTTCATACAGCACCCGGATGTGGAGACATAGATTATAAAATAGGGCAAAAAAATAATCTTGTTGCCTTGGCACCTTTGGATGAAGAGGCAAACTTCATTGAAAATTTTGATTGGCTAAAAGGGAAAAATGCCACTGATTCAAAAACAATAGAACTAATACTTGAAGATTTAAAAAATAAAGATTTGCTTTTTTATACAGAATTATATCCTCATATATACCCTCATTGCTGGAGATCGGGAGATGAGCTTGTTTTCAGGCTAGTAGATGAATGGTATATAAATATGGACTGGAGAGATGATATAAAAAAATCTGTGGATGAAATAAATTGGGTTCCTGCCTGGGGAAAACAAAGAGAACACGAATGGCTTAACAATATGGGCGATTGGATGATTTCTAAAAAACGTTTTTGGGGATTAGCATTACCTATTTGGCAATTTGAAGATGATTCATTTTATGTAGTTGGATCTAAGGAAGAATTAAAAAAACTTGCAGTAGAAGGCTGGGAAGAATTCGATGGAAATAGTCCCCATAGGCCATGGATAGATAAAATCAAAATTAAACACCCAGATACTGGGTTGATTGGCACAAGAGTATTAGATGTTGGAAACCCTTGGCTTGATGCTGGAATAGTTGGTTTTTCAACACTACAATACAGAACAAACAAAGAATACTGGAACAAATGGTTTCCAGCTGATTTAATCTCTGAAAGCTTCCCTGGTCAATTTAGAAACTGGTTTTATTCATACTTAACTATGGGTACTGCAATCTCAAAAAAAACACCTACAAAAAATATATTTTCATATGCCTTGGTAAGAGATGAATCAGGTGCAGAAATGCACAAAAGCCAAGGAAACGCCATATGGTTTGACGATGCTGCAGAAGATATTGGAGTTGATGTTATAAGATGGCTTTACACAAGGCAAAACCCAGAAATTAACCTGCGATTTGGACCAAGCATTGCTAACGAAATAAGAAGGCAAGTAATAATCCCGATTTGGAATATATATAGTTTTTTCACTAACTACGCTATTTTAGATAAATTCACTCCCCCTGCAGATTTCAAATCTCCGACACCAAAAAATTTGATGGATAAATGGATATTAGCTGAGATGAAAGAAACTTCAGAGATGGTTAAGGAATATTTAATATTATACCAACCTGACAAAGCAGCGCTTTCAATAGAAAATTTTATTAATCTTCTATCAAACTGGTATATCAGAAGAAATAGGCGAAGATTTTGGAAATCAGGAAAATTTGAAAACAATACTAAAATCGATCATGATAAATACTCTGCTTATGAAACATTATATTTTGTATTAATAACTTTATCTAAAGTTATGTCTCCAATAATTCCATTTATTACAGATGAAATATACTGTAATTTAACTAACAAAGCTAATTGGAAAAAAAATAGTGTTCACATGGAAGACTTTCCTATATTTGATAAAAAAAATAAAGAAGATGAAAAACTTCAAATAACCACAAGAGCAGCAATGAGAATTTCAAGTTTAGGGCGATCGGCAAGAAGCAAAGCCCAGATTAAAGTACGACAACCTATAAATAATTTGTTATTTAGATCTAAACAACAAATTGATCCAAAATATTTGGAAATGATAAAAGAACAAGTACAAGATGAAGTAAATGTTAAAAATGTAGATATTGTGGATGAAAGTTACAAATTAAGCGAAACAAATATAACTCTCAACAAATCTGTATTAGGACCTAAAATTGGAAATAAAATGGGAGATTTAATTAAAGAATTAAATAATCTAGATCATAATTTATTAATTAAAAAGCTTCAAAAAACAAACAGTATCAATATCAATGATATAGAGCTTTCAATACAAGATTTTAATATTGAACATGACAATTTACAAGATACTGAATTCATTGAAGATAACAACTATGAAGTATCAATCGAAACAAAATTAAATTCTTCTTTAATTGATGAAGGATCAGCAAGAGAATTAATACACAGTATACAAAATTTAAGAAAAAACTCTGGTTTCAATATTTCAGATAAAATTATAATGACCTATAACTCTGATGAATATATAAAAAATATAATTAATAAATTTGAATCACATATTTCAGAAGAAATACTTGCAAAAAATATTATATTCAAACAATCCAAAACAGAAGGTAATTCTTTTCAAATCAATAACTCAAATATAGTTATATCCTTAGAAATTGCAAATTAATTTAAATTGTTCGTAATTGAGGAAAACTTATTACTTCTCTAATAGAAGGTTGATTTAAAATAAGCATGACCATTCTATCTATTCCAATACCTACTCCCCCAGTTGGTGGCATGCCATGCTCTAACGCAACTAAAAAATCTTCATCTAATCTATCTCTTTCTTCCTCAGGAAATTCTTCTCTCATTTTTTCCTGATTTTCGAATCGCCTTCTTTGATCAATTGGATCATTTAATTCTGTAAATGCATTACAAATTTCCATACCGGCAATAAATCCTTCAAATCTTTCCACAATGTTCGAATTGTCTTTTGAAGGTTTAGCCAAAGGAGACATTTCTAAAGGATAATCAATTAAAAACGTAGGTTGTATTAAATCTGGTTCTAATTTCTCTGAAATCAATTTATCCATTAACCCTGCCCAACTTAACTGATTACCCACATCAATACCTATTTTACTCATTTCATTTTTTAATGTTTCCACATCGCTACAAACATTAAAATCTATACCTGATTTTTTTATTAAAGTTTCTTTTAAATTTAACCTCTTCCACGGTGGTTTGAAATTCAATTGATTTTCACCATATGGAATTTCATATGTTCCTTTAACATTAAAAACTATTTGTCCAAATAAATTTTCTACCATTTTCATAACATCATTATAATCAGCATAAGCTTCATAAGATTCCATTGTGGTAAATTCAGGATTATGATTACTATCTATTCCTTCATTCCTAAACAACCTGCCTATTTCGTATACTTTTTCTATTCCACCCACAACCATTCTTTTTAAATACAACTCTGTGGCAATTCTTAAAAATAACTCACGATCCAAAGCATTATGATAAGTTTTAAATGGATGAGCCATCCCCCCGGCAGGTATTGGAACTAATATTGGGGTATCAACTTCAGTAAAACCCTGTTCTTTCATAAACTTTCTTAATTCAAAAACAATATTATCTCTTTGCTTTACAATATTGCGAATATCAGTATTCGCAATTAAATCTAAATACCGTTGCCTATATCTTGTTTCAACATTTTTCAAACCATGCCATTTTTCTGGCAAAGGTTTTAAAGATTTTGATAATAATTTTATTGTATTAACCTGTACAGTTGGCTCATTTCTTCTGGTTCTAAATACAGGACCTATCACACCAGCCCAATCTCCAATATCCAATAATTCAATTAACTCTTTAGTATTGTCATCTATAGAATTATCTCTAGCTAAAAGTTGTATTTTACCTACTTCATCAAGAATATCTAAAAAAATTGCTTTACCCATTTTTCTAATTGCTGTAATTCTTCCGGCTGAATAAATTACTTCGCTTTGTTCTAATCCTTTTTTTTCAATATCATTTAATAAATCCAAACAATCTTTTGTGTTATGTGTAGGTTTAAAATCTGTGGGATAAGGATCAATCCCTTTTTTATTCAAAATTTCAAGTTTTTTCAAACGTGATTTGATAATTTCATTTATTTCTGAATCCAAATTTATTCTCTTTCCTTTAAATGAGTCACGTCATTAAATCTTATTATACTCCACTTTTTAGGGTTCAAAGCTATATAATCATCCTGTTTGTATACCCATTCTCCTTCATCAGTCAATTGAATATTGTTATCTTCAATTTCAAACTCATATATTCCCGTATTATTTGTTTTAAATCCCCAAACTCTTTTTGAACCCAACAAAACACTTATAAGGGTTTGCATAAAACCACCATGACTAACTACCAATACACAAGAATTTTCATCAGAATCATTAAAAATAATTTGTAAAGCTTTGATTGCTCTTTGATATCTAGAATCAAATTTTTCTGCATCTGGAACTAAATTCCAATTATTTTCTTTCATAAAATCTTCATATGTATCTTGGTATTGATCATTGTATATATCGTCAATATTTTTCCCTGCAAAAACTCCCACACTATATTCAATGAGAGAATCTAATTCAGTAATATTTAAATTGAATTTTTTTGCAACATACACAGCGGTATGTCTAGTTCTTTTCAGAGGACTTGTATAGATTTTATTTATAAATGGTATTTGTTTATACAAATATTCAGACAACAAATTAGCTTGAGATTTCCCATGTTCACTAATATCAATATCAACAATTCCTTGAAATCGATTTGCTTTATTCCAATCAGTTTCAGCATGTCTTACAAATAATATTTTCATAATAATATTTCCGAATAAATTATAATATCCTTTAATTATTTATTACTGAAGACCTTATAGCCAACAAATCTCTTCTTAAATTTTGATTTGTAGCAGCATCTGTTTGAATTTTTCTTATTCCATGCAAAACAGTAGTATGATCCCTGCCTCCAAACAACAATCCAATTGTAGTTAAATTCATTTGGCTATCTTCTCTTAATATAAACATGGCAATTTGCCTTGCAATAACCAGGCTCTGTTCCCTGGATTTACCTTTTAAATCAGCAATTTCAATTTGAAAATATTTGGCTACTTTTAAAATGATTTGTTCGGGATCTGCAAAATAAGAATTTGTATCAGAAGATCCAAGTAATTCTTCTACTAATTCTATATCCAATTCTTTTCCAGTCAATTCAGATAATGCTAATACTTTATTTAAAGACCCTTCCATCTCTCTAATATTATGATAAAGTTTATTGCTTAAAGACTCTAAAATTTCTTGTTTAATTTTAATACCTTTAATTAATGCTTTTTTCTTTAAAATATCTATCCTAGTTTCATAATCAGGTAACTGAATATCAACAACTAATCCCCCTGACAATCTTGAAGTTATCCTATCTTCCAATAATTTCAAGGATGATATCGGTCTATCACTAGTTATAACAATTTGCTTAGAAGCTAAATGCAAGGAATTAAACGTATGAAAAAAACCTTCCTGAGTTTGCTCTTTTCCCATTAAAAATTGTATGTCATCTAATAAAAGTGCGTCAGCATTTCTATATTTATTTCTAAATAATTCAGTTTTATTTGTTCTAATTGCTTTAATAAATTCATTTGTAAATTCTTCACATGTCAAATAATAAAATTTAGATCCTTCTTGTGACAATTTATTTCCAATTGCATGCAATAAATGAGTTTTCCCTAATCCAACATCCGAATAAATTAATAATGGATTGTATGTTTTTCCTATATTTTCTGATACAGCAATACTAGCTGCATGTGCCAATTCATTTGAAGCGCCTAATACAAAATTTTCAAAAGTATAATTAGGATTCAAATCAATATTTAAATTTTTATTGCCTTTCAAGGAATGCTGTGTTTTTACTTCTGAGTCTAAATGTGATCCTAGTACTTTAAATTTGAGTTCTAATTCTTTATCTAATAATTTAAATAAAACATCAGAAATTATTGAATACATCCTTTGTTCTAAATACTCAGATATAAATGCAGATTCAGACTCAATTAAAAAAGAATCTTCAGATATTTGCTTGCCTCGAGTTTTAGGAAATTTAAACCATGTCTCGTATGAAGCTTTAGGAACTTTTGTTTCAATTTGCCCTAATGCTGTTTGCCATATTTCTTGATCATTATTATTTAAATTAGGCATATAATATTTAATCCTGTTTAAGTACTACTTTTATCATGTTATCTTCTCTGTTTTCATACATATCATATGCTTTTTGTAAATCGTCAAACTTCATACTATGTGTAATCATAGTTGAGGGATCCCACCAGTCTCTGTTTTTTAATTCAACCATTCTTTCAATATGTCCGATAGGATCTCCGCTATTTACACCAGATGAATTAATTATAGTAGCCCCATGAAGTAGTAAATGCTCAGTTTCTATTGTTGCTAATGTCCCCTTAGAATCTTTTGGTAATTTACCAAAAATTAAAATTTTTCCTAAAGGTTTTACTATTTTTAAAGAAGTATTAAATGCCTCATTATCACCAGCAGCTTCTACTGTAATATCAGGAAATTCCCCGCCATTAATATCTTTAATTGCTTCTTCTAAATTTTCCTTTTTATAATTTATGACATCTGTTGCACCTAATTCTTTTGCTTTGTCTAAACGATAATCTAAACTATCAACAGCAACTACTTTTCTAGCACCTGCCCTTGAACAAATTGCTGTAAAAGACAAGCCAATAGCACCTTGCCCTAATATCATTATATTTTTCCCTAAAATAGTACCCATTAACTGGCATGCATATAACACAGTGCCCGAAGGTTGGCACATTACCCAGTCTTCAGGATTTCCATGTTCAGGTATTTTTATCATTCTTGAATGATTGCCTATAACATATTCTGCTAAGAGCCCACCACCCCTCCCTGGAACGGCTTCTGAATTATCTGCAAATGGAGAAGGTAAAACTATTACTCTTTGACCATTTGAAAATTCAACAGAATTACTATTTAATATTGTTCCCACGGCCTCATGACAATGAGAACCCCATCGCATTGGATAATTTTCTTCAGAAAACAATGGTCCATATGCATCTCTAATATCGCTTCCACAAATAGACCAACTTTCAAGTTTTACCAAGCTTTCATTTTCATTAGCAGGTACCGGTGTATCTATTTCACTTATTTCAAATTTCTTTGGGGCTAATATTCTTGCTGCTTTCATGATTTTTCCTTTTAAAATATATCTATTATAAAATAACTTCTCCTACGCCTCTCTCTGAATATTGAATTTCTGTTCCAAACTCTGAGCTTAGCTCTGCAAGTTTATTTATAATTCTTTGTTTATTTTCTTCTCTAGCTATAACAGGCCTTCCTCTTTGAGGTCTTGGCAATTTATACCCTAGCTCTATAGGAAACAGATTAATCTTTTTAACCCCTCCTGGCGATAAAACACATTCTGCTACTACGCTTTCCCAATAATATTTCATAGCAGGAAATCCTTTTGTATCCCCATCATATCTTGCATTATAAAAATCAGATGGGGTTGCATAATGATCTAATCCGAAATTTTCATATGTAGGGTGAGGGTGCCATTTAATAGTATCATTTTGAAAAATAAAATTTCCAAGACTATAAAAAATTGGCTTGTTTTCATATATTTCCATTCCTCTCAAAACATGAGGGCCATGACCAGCGACAACATCAGCGCCATTATCAAGAATTTTCTTACTAAACTCTCTTAAAAATTCAGGGGTTTGTTCGCGCATACCATTAGAGCTATACCCGCCTGAAGGATCTTCATGACAATGTATGCTAACTAATACATAATCTGACATAGCTTTAGCTTCTTTTATCCAAGTAATTATTTCAGCTTCATCGCTTTTATTTGTTCTAATATCAATTCCATAATCTTTTGATGTTTCAAAAGTTTTAGTTAAAAAATCTATTTGATTTTTCTTTAAACTTTTTTTATTTTCTTCATAACCTATTTTTTTAGAAATGTTTTTTAATTCTTTAATTTTACTTAATGGTAATTTATGAATCTGTTCATAACCTAAGGGATTAACTCCAGGCCTACCAATGGCATCTGGTCTTTGATGAACTGCTCTTCCTGCTTCTGGGAATGTAGTGGTTAAAGATATTAATGCAACCCTGCCAGCTTTTGTATCTAAATACCCCGGAGCCCGTGCTTCACTTAAATTTTTCCCTATACCAGAATAAATTAAATTTGTTTTCTTCAAATTAACCAAATGATTTAATATCCCACCCTCAGAATAATCCCAAGAATGATTGTTTGCTAACGCCACCATGTTTATTCCAAACCATTCTAATTCATTTAAATTTTTTGGGTCTGAGGCGGCAAAAACACCTCCAGGTATTCCTGGTGAAATACCATAATCATGCATTAACATTTCTAAATTAGTAAACGCAACATCAGCTTTTTTAAATACATAAGATAAAGCAAGAAATTGAGGCTCATCAAATACTGATAATGGCCTAGTGATCATTGCATCACCACTTAAAACCATAGTAATTTCATTTTTTTCAGAAGAATATAACATTTTAAAAACCCCGGGTTTTTAATTAGGTCATAAAAATATAATATTACTGTAAATAATAATCAACTCAATTATTTACATTATAATAGTTACCAAGTTTTTGCTCTATTATCTTTATCTAGGGACGCCAATCTATCAACAGTTAAAGTGTCTCCGCTTATTGAAATTAATGTTGGATTAATTTTTCCATCATCTACAACGTAAATATTGGAACCATAATCAGATTTAAATATTTTTGTAGCTTCTCGCCATTCTCCTCTTCTTGATTGAATATAAACATTATTTTCCTTTTCAATAATTTGAATTCTGCCCAAACTTCTTATTGGCCTGCTTCTAGCTACAAATCCTGGTCTTTGGCGATAAACGCCTAAAATTTTATTTTTTTGATCAGAATTAATAGGAGTTTTGGAAATGTCTATCGCAGGCTTTCCTAATAAAACATAAACAATTTCATCAGTAATTTCTTCAACTAAACCTGAGGATAAATTTAAATGGATCATTAATCCAAGGTCTAATTTTGGAAACAAAAGCATTACAGTATTCCATCCACCACTTATACCTCCATTATGACCATAAGCATAATGCCCAAAAATACTTTTAACTTGAAAGCCTAATCCCATTTTAATACTTAAGTCAGGATCCGGGGAATATTGAACCTCAAGCATGGAATCAAATGTATCTTGAGATATTATTCCATTGCTTTTATTTAATAACGCCTTGGAATAAGTACACATATCTTCTAATGTTGCCATTATAGAGCCTGCTGCTGCTGTCCCAACATAATCATATTTTAATCCTCTAATGTTCACTTCATCTACAAGGTTTCCATAACTCAATTCATCTCCTATTAATTCCATTCTATCTAACTCGTCTTGCCCAAGATCTCTGTGATATCCAACTGACATGCCTTCTATCGGATCATCTCCGGGATAAGAATTACTCATACCCAACTTGTCAAAAACAACTTTCTGAATCACATTGTGCCAAGAATCGTTTTCAACTCTTGCAACAATTTCTCCTAATATTCCCCAAGCGTGATTAGCATAATGCCAATCAGTTCCTGGCTCAAAATCAACATCAATTCCATTAGGATAATGATTAGGGATATCAAATGGACCCGTGTCGCCCCATAATTTTATATCTGATGCACTAAAGTCTTTCTTTTCTGGCATTTCTCCAATGCCAGAAGTATGGGTAAACAAATGCTTCACTTTAATAGCACTAAAATTACTATTAAATTTAATACTTGGAACTAAATCAGTAACTTTTGCTTCCATATCTAACTTGCCATTTTCAACCAATCTCATAGCAGCCAAAGCAGTCATAGTTTTAGTAATAGACCCAATTCTTTGAATAGTGTTTTCTGTATGTTTAGTTTTTGTTTCAATTTCAGAATAACCAAAACCTTCAATAAACAAGGTTTCTTTAGATGAAACCACACCTATTCCCATTCCAGGAAGTTGGTGTTTATTTAGAATTCCTTCTGCGGTATTTTTTAATAAATTAATATCCGGTTCCATATTTTCCTCTTATAATAATTTTTATAACTTGGAGTTTAATCCTTTTATATTTATTGGTCAAACTTTAGTAAAAGAAGGTTTGACATATAGCATGATTCCACATTAGAATTTTTAAAGTTCAACCTAATAAATCAAAACTAGAGGTTATTATGAGATTTGCATTTACTAAAGAAGAAGATGATTTCAGACAAGAAGTCAGAGAATTTTTAAAAAATGAACTACCTAAAAACTGGGATGGAGTTGCAGGTAACAACCTGGAAGAAGGTGCTAATGAAGATGAATGGGAATTCACTTTAGAAATGAGGGAAAAATTAGCTAAAAAGGGTTGGCTAACAATGGCTTGGCCAAAGGAATACGGGGGACAGAATGCATCTATGATGAAACAAGTAATTTTTGCTGAAGAAATGACTCTTGCAAGAGCTCCTGGCAGAGACGGTTTTGGTATTAGAATGTTGGCTCCAACACTAATGATACATGGAACTGAAGAGCAAAAAACAGACTATTTGCCAGACATTGCAGCAGGTAAGGTCCAGTGGTGCCAAGGGTATTCTGAGCCCGAATCAGGATCTGATTTAGCTTCACTGCAAACAAGGGCAGTTGAAGATGGAGATGATTTTGTAATAAATGGCACAAAAGTTTGGACTTCATCAGCACACAGGGCGGATAAAATGTTTATATTAGTAAGAACTAACCCTGATGCACCAAAACACAGAGGCATAAGTTTTCTACTTATTGATGACATGAAATCTAATGGAATCCAAGTTAACCCAATAATTGATATGGCCGGAAGGCATAATTTCAACATGGTCACATTTGATAATGTAAGAGTTCCCAAAAAAAACCTTGTCGGAGAGCTCGATAGGGGATGGTACGTAGGTGCCACTTTATTAGACTTTGAAAGATCTGGAGTTGAATATTCTTCACGCTGCTTAAGTTTGTTAGAAGAACTTATTGAATTCGCAAAAATAAATAAACGTGGGGGGAAAATAATATCAGAAGACCCTAATATCAAAAAAGAAATTACTGAACTATATACAGAAATTAATGTTTCAAGAGGAATGTCATATAAAATTGCAGACATGCAAAGCAAGGGAGAGGTCCCGAATAAAGAATCTTCAATGTCAAAATTGTTTGGCACAGTTCTTGAACAAAAAGTGGCTGATTTAGGTATGAAAATACTTGGTTTGTATGGCCAGCTTGGACCAAAATCAAAACACAATAAACTAAAAGGTAAAATTGAACAAGAATATCTCTCAACTGTTTCAGCAACAATTGCAGCAGGAACGTCAGAAATTCAAAGAGGAATTATAGCAACAAGAGGATTAGGCTTGCCTAAACCATAGGAGTAAATTATGGATTTAAGTTTAAACGAAACACAACAAATGTTAAGAAATACAGCAAAAGATTTCTTTGCAAGCGAATGCCCAGAGACACATGTACGGGAAATGGAAACTGATAATGAAGGTTATAACAAACAACTTTGGGAAAAAATAGTTAACCAGGGATGGCTTGGTGTTCCTTTTCCTGAAAAATATGGTGGTTTTGGGCTGTCTTTTTTAGAATTTTGTATATTACTAGAAGAAGCTGGGAGAGTATTATTACCCGAACCTCTTTTTGAAGCTGTTCTTCTCGGAGGAATGCCAATATTTGTAAGTGGCAATGAAAAACAAAAAGAAGAGCTTCTCCCTAAAATAATCTCTGGTGAATCAATCGCCACTTTAGCTTTTTATGAAGAGGATGACTTAATATCTCCTTTGTCAGTTCAAACAAATGCTACTTTAAATAACAATGTTTACAATTTGAATGGGGTAAAAATGTTTGTTCCAAATGCAAACATAGCAGATTTAGTACTTGTTACAGCAAGAACAGGAAATAATGAAGGAGATATTTCTTTGTTTATAATACCTTCTACGACTGAAGGTATTACAATTTCCCCGTTGTCAACAATTTCATCTGACAAACAGTTTGTTATTAATCTTGATAATGTTCAAATACCTTCATCAAATTTAATTGGAACTGAAAATAACGCATGGAAAACAATAGAAACAATATTTGAAATGGCGGCAGTTGGAAAATCTTGTGAAATGTTAGGAGCTGGAGAAAAAGTATTAGATGGAACAGTTGAATACGCAAAAACCCGAACACAATTTGGGCGTCCAATTGGTACCTTTGGAGAAATACAAAGACATTGCTCGGAAATGGCTACTTTAGTTGAAGGAACAAGGTTTGTAATATACGAAGCAGCCTGGAAACTTTCAAACAACCAAGACGCAAGCAGGGAAGTGTCAATGGCAAAATCGTGGACAAGTGATTCACACACAAAGGTGTGTTCAATTGCCCATCAAGTTCACGGAGGTATTGGGTTTACCAAAGAACATTGGATACAACTTTATTCTAGAAGGGCAAAAGCTGCAGAAATTGCTTATGGAGATGCCAATTTTCATAGAAACAAATTAGCAAACATGTTAGAACTATAACTCTGGATTATATTTATAATTTCTTATCGAACTATAAAACACCCAAAACAACAATGTAACAACACTTGCTATTATGCCACCTAATAACATTGTTGTTCCCGCTCCTACTAAGGCAGATAATAATCCAACTTCAAAATGCCCAACATGATTAGCACCCATAGCTGTGAAACTATGAGCACTGCTTGCTCTTCCTAATAATTTATCAGGTGTTGTTAACTGAACTATTGCCTGCCTCATTACCATAGAAACTCCATCCGTAAGGCCCAACAAAGCAACCAGGCCTAAACCAATATATAAATTTTGATTCAATCCAAAAAACATCAAAAATATAGAATAAGCAAATGTCGCAAAAAGAACTATCTGTCCTTTGTTTTTTAATTTAGAAGTATACATAACTATGCTTGCGCCCAAAATTGTTCCAACAGAATTGAATGCGTTTAACAACCCTGTTCCCTCAACTCCCTTTGAATAAAGCTGTAAAGAAAATACCGGGAATAAATTTCTATAAAAACTAACGATTGTAACAAAAATATCTAACAAATATAATCCGGGGAGTATTGGATGAGTAACAATAAATTTATACCCTTCTTTAATAGAATCAATTGGTTTTTCTTTTTTTATTTCTTTAGCCTCACCGCTAGCATTAATCAAAAGAGGAGAAAAAACACTAACAAACGCAATGCCAGCAGCAATATAAAACGCTCCCGCAGGACCAAGATATTCAAATGATTTCCAAAATATTAAAGGAGAAATTATAGAAGAAACTTGAAAAGACGCAGAAGACAATCCTATTGCTTCAGTAATATGTTTTTTAGGAATAACTCTTGGCAACATTGCAGGGCGACTAGAATTCCCAAGCATGCTAGTAATTCCCGTTACAACAATGACCGTAAAAACATGCCATGGCATTAATCTTTCACTTTGCGCAAGAATTGCCAAAAGCAATAATAACAAAAAAGAAACTAGTTGAGTATATATCATCAGTTTTTTTCTATCCGAAACATCTGCCATAACACCCCCGTAAACCACTACAGGCATTTGAATTAACTGGGCTATTCCCAGCAAGCCAACAATTATCGAAGATCCTGTTTCGTCATAAAGCCATTGCGTAGATATTAACATTTTCATTGACATGGTTATTCCCGCAGTAACCCCTCCCAACCATAAATAAGTAAAATCTCTATAATTAAAAGGAATAAAGACATTTATTAATAAATTATTTTTAAGTGAGTTCATTAATCTTTAATTATCCTTCTGGTAGGATAATTAATAGTAATACCTTTCTTGGCAAAACTACTATGTACAGATTTAATAATTTCACTTTTTAATTGAAATGATGCGGGCCAATCTTTGGCCTGCATAAAAATCCAAAAATTAATATTTGAATCACCAAATTCTGAAAAACCAAATCGTGGCTCTGTATTATTGGCAACATTTTCAGAATCATTCAACAATTGTTTCAAGGTGGCTTTTACAACGCTTTCAACATTTTCTAAATTTTCCTCATAAGCAACACCAGATGTTATTATTAAATTTATAGCCGTTTCCGGGCTATAAAAATTTGTAACTACACTTTCAGCCATTTTAGAATTTGGAATTATTACCAAATTATTAAATCTATCTCTTACTTTTGTACTTCTCCACCCAACCGAAGAAACATACCCCGCAATCCCTCCTTCGATTTCAATAAAATCTCCTTCTTTAAGGGCTCCTTCGGTTAAAACATATGTTCCCGCAAAAAAATTACTAAGAGTAGGTTGGATGGCCAGGGCAACAGCTATACCCCCAATTCCAAGCCCTGCTAAAATAGGACTAATAGAAAAACCGAAATACCCAAGAAGCTGAAGCGCTCCCAAAACGTAAATAATAATTGGCAAAACTCTTTTTAATGGTGGTATAAGTTTATCATCCAATTCTGTGGTGGTTTTTTTTAATATTTTTCGAGAGTACCAATCTAAAAAAACACTTGTTATTCTCGAAATAGATATAGTTAAAATTACTATAACCAAAACACCCCATGTAGTCATCAATGCACTCTTTAACCACTTCCTGTCAGAGCCCTCTAAAACAAAATCCCCCACCACAAAATCTAACAAAGAAACCGACCACAAAAGGCCCGATATAATAAAAAATATTACCAACGGGCCTTTTAAATTATATGCAATTCTGTAATGAAGTGTTGCGTTTTTGTTTTTTCCAGACTTAAAAACAAAATCCCCTATAAGTTCTAAGACCAAAGCCAAAACAAGAGACCCTGCAACCAAAAAGATTGAAAATATTAAATCTGAATTAAATCCGAAACTTGACATATTTATTTATTATACATATATAATTGTGGATAACTAATGTTTATTTTTATATTGTTTTTTTTTAATAAAAATAATAACAATATAAACATTAGTTATCCACAAACATTAAACACAAATATATATATATAAACCCTCTTATTAAGTATATATTTCAACATATACACTTAATTATTATTATTTTTAGAAAATGAAAGATAAAATTAAATTATTAATACTAGCAGGAACTGGGGGTGATGGAGCAATAAGTGGAATACGTAAAAAATTTGTACCCCGGGGAGGGCCAGACGGGGGTGATGGAGGTAACGGAGGAAATATATATGTAAAAGGAGATATAAGCAAAACATCTTTAATTAATTATAATCATATAAAAAGTATAAAATCTCACAACGGACAAGAAGGTAGTTCGAATAACAAAAAAGGTAAAAAAGGTAAAGATAAATATATAAAAGTTCCGATTGGAACAAAAATTTTTACAAATAAACAGAAAAAAAGCAAAATATTATTTGAAATTTTAGATGAAGAAAAAAAACTTTTAGCAAAAGGAGGAAGGGGAGGAAAAGGAAATTCAGGAAGAGCAAATTCCGTGATTCAATATCCACTATTAGCAGAAAAAGGAGAAAGGGGAGAAAAACTAGAGGTTGAAATGGATTATTTAATGTTGACCGATGTTGTGGTTTTGGGAAAACCAAATTCAGGGAAATCCGCTTTTTTGTCAAAAATAACAAACGCTAATCCTAAAATTAATCTATACCCATACACAACAACTGGAATAGAAACCGGCACCATGGAAACAGTAAAAGAACATTATAAAGTTATTGAAATACCTGGTTTAGAAAATAAAAAAAACAACCTGGGGCTAAAATATTTAAAACATATAGAAAGAGCCAGTATAATTGTTTTTTTATGTGAAGGGAAAAATGATGACACAATTAGAATAATAGAAAATCAAAATAAAAATTTATTGAAAGAAAAATTAATAATTACAATAAAATCACATAACAACATAGAAGAAAATGACTTACAAACAAATGTAAGCGAAATTTCGTTAATTAAAAAAAACATTGAAGCTGCTCTTTTGAAAAGAGTTGAAGTAAAATCAATAAATACTGTTCCAGAAATTATAAAAATAGATTTGGAAGAAAACGAAAATGTAATTAAAAAGAAAGACGGGTTTGAGATAACTCATCCTCAGATTATAAGAATAGCTGAAAAGGTGAACCTGGATAAATGGGATGTGATGGCTCAGTTTATGAAAGCACTCCACCAGAAGGGAATTGCCAGGGAGCTTTTGATGAGGGGAGTAAAAGAAGGGGATATTGTTAAAATTGGAAGCGTGACTCTTGAGTGGAATTAAAAAAATCGGGGTATTTGGAGGAACTTTTGATCCGCCACACAGTGGCCATTTGAAAATTATTAAAGAAAGCTTGATTCAATTGGGGCTAGACAGGCTTTATGTTGTTGTTTCCGGTGATCCGTGGATGAAGCGTGATCGGGTTGTTGCAAACAGGCATCAAAGACAAGAAATGATTGAAATTGCATTGGCTGATGATATATACAATGATTATAAAAAAGTGTGTTTATTAAAATTTGAAATTAATAAAGATTCCCCTTCTTATTCTTATCAAACACTAGAGTATTTAAAAGGCCAGGGCAATATAAATGATTTTTATTTTATTGTTGGATCTGATGCAGCTTTAACGATGGATAAGTGGAAAAGGCCTTTAAATATTTTAAGTTTTTCAAAAATCGTTTGTGTTCCCAGGGACGGCATTTCAAACAAAATTGTTAAAAACAAGTTGCTGGAAATTCACCCCCAAGCTCAAATACATTTTTTGAAGAATGTAGATGAAAAAATTTCATCTACAACAATAAAAGGTTTTATTACGCTTGGGGGAACTTTTGATGAAAATTCTTATTTAACATTATCAACTAATGCCCCACTAAGTGGGCATTTACAATATTTAAATAAAAATGTATATACTTATATATTGAAAAATAAAATATATCTGTAATGAAAAACAAATTAAATAGACTTATTGAAATTGCTGAAAGCTCAGGAGCTTTTAAAACAGGAGATTTTTTACTTTCTTCAGGGAAAAAAAGTAATATTTATTTTGATGGAAGGATAATAAGTTTAATTCCAGAAAGCTTAGACATTATTTCTAATCAAATTTTAGATAAAATATCATCTGAAAAAGCAAATGTGTTGGCCGGGCCTACCCTCGGAGCTGATCCAATAATTGGAGGAACTTTAATAAAGGCAAAAGAAAAGGAAATTCCATTACGCGGAGCTATTGTAAGAAAAGCTGCCAAAGAACATGGAACGGGAAATCAAATTGAGGGAATGATTCGCACAACAGATAAAGTAATCATTGTTGATGATACTTGCACAACAGGAGGTAGTCTTTTAATGGCCGCCAAGGCAATAGAAAATCAAGGGTGCAGTATAGTTGGAATAATTTGTGTTGTTGACAGAGATGAGGGGGGCAGGCAATATATAGAAAAAGCAGGTTATAAATTTAATTCATTGTTAAAAGTTGAGAATTACAAATTAATTCCCTATGTTTAATCAACTTTTTTAATAATAATACTAGCGTTCTGACCGCCAAAACCAAAATTATTTGACATTGCATGCTTAATTTTTATATTTTGTGCTTTATTAGGAATATAGTTTAAATCACATTCAGGATCTGGGTTTTCAAGGTTAATGGTTGGGTGTGCTTTTTGATTAATTATTGACAATATTGTTGCAATTGCTTCTAGCGCGCCAGCCCCACCTAATGCATGCCCGATCATAGATTTAGTTGAACTAATAGGAATTTTATACGCTCTTTCTTTAAATGTTTTTTTAATTGCATTTGTTTCACATACATCGTTTAAGGGAGTTGATGTCCCGTGTGCATTTATATAATCAATGTCATCGATGTTAATGTTGGCGTTTTTCATAGCTCTTTTCATAGCTAGAGTTGCGCCATCACCTGTGGGGTCTGGCTGAACGGGATGATAGGCATCAGAAGACACTCCCATTCCTGCAATTTCACAAAACACATTGGCATTTCTTTTTAGTGCGTGTTTTTCTGATTCTAAAATAAGTATTCCTGCACCTTCTGATGGAACAAATCCGTCTCTTAAAGAGTCGAAAGGGCGGCTAGCTTTTTCTGGATTATTATTGTTTGTACTCAAAGCTCTAAGTGCACTAAACCCTCCCAAGCCAAGCCTGCTTATCCCCGCCTCGCAACCTCCAGCTAAAACTATATCGCACAACCCGTTATTTATAAGTTGTGCTGCATCACCTATTGATTGAGTGCTGGCAGCGCAAGCTGTTACAACGGTTGAACTAAAACCTTTAAAGCCAAATGTTCTTGAAATATTTGCTGCAGCCATATTTGGTAGAATCATGGGAATAAAATATGGGCTTATTTTCATTTCTCCTTTTGTTACCTGTAAACGTGAATTGTATTCAAGTTCTGGAAACCCACCATTTCCATTTCCAATTATCACAGCAGTTGAAGTTTTTTCTGTTGCAGATAAAGACAGGTTTGAGTTTTCAATGGCAAGGGCTGCAGCGGCGACAGCCATTTGAGAAAATCTTGCCATTCTTTTTGATTCTTTTTTGTCAATATAGTTTTCAGGTTGAAATGTTTTTACTTCGCCCGCAATTTTAGACGGGAATTCGGTTGGGTCACAAAGGGTCATTTTCCCTATTCCAGATTTTCCTGCAACAAGATTAGACCAATATGTTTTAATATTTTCCCCTAACGGAGAAATTACCCCTATTCCTGTAACATATGCTTTTATTTTTGATGATTTACTCATAGTTTTTAATTATATTATTTAGTTATAGATAAGGATATAATTCTGGGGTTATATTGTTTAAATATTCCAATGCTTCTCCGACAATAGCTAAAGATCCTGTAATAAGAATGTTTTCATTTTGATTGTCTAACTGTTTTAATGCAGATTTGACATCAGGGTATTGATAAAAAGAAGTTTTTGTAGTTTCGATATTTTTTATGAAATTTGATATTGGGATGGCTTTAGGATGGCGGGATTTAACAAAATATATTTTACTAGATATTGCCGCCAATGCTTTAATACTTTTTTTGTATAAATGTCCCGACGACGATCCGTAAATTAAAATAAAATTATTTTTTTGTATTTCTTTTAAAGATTGTATTAATTGATTTGTGGAATGCAGATTATGTGCCCCGTCTATAAAATATTTATTTTTGTATTTTTTTATTATTTGTAGCCTTCCATTCCAGGTTGCTTTTGCTATTCCGTTTTCAATATTTTTTTTAGAAATTGTGTAATTTTTATTCTTAAGTATTTCTGCAGCTAATATCGATAAAGAAATATTTTCGATTTGATGCTTTCCTAAAAGAGTGGTTTTAATTTTGTATTTATTAGTTTTTGTTCTTGCGGTAAAAGATTGATGATTTGATGTTGTTTTTCGAGAAGTGATTTTAATTAAATGAGGAACATAATTTAAAGAAGAATTTGCTTGTTTTGCTTTGTTTTGAATTATATTAAGAGCAGTTTTTGTTTGGGGAGCTAATATCACAGGAATGCTTTCTTTAATTGCCCCTGATTTATTTTCTGATATTTTTTTAATAGTTCCTCCGAGTATTTTTTGATGATCAAGGCTTATATTTGTTATTATAGTTAACATGGAATTTATATAATTTGTCGAATCATTTTCTCCGCCGATTCCTGCCTCCATTATTTGTATATTTGTTTTTTTATTTTTAAAGTACCAAAGAGCAAGAATCATAATTGCTTCAAAAAAACTTGTTCCGCCAAATAGTTTTGTTTGTTTTGATTTTATTTCTTTCCATGTTTTGCTAAACGAAATACAGAAATCTTTTTTTGTAATTGGGTTAAGGTTAATTCTAATTCTTTCTGTTGCCGTGATTAGATGAGGGGATGTAAACAAACCAGTGTTATAATTTGATTCTTTTAATATGCTAGATATAATAGCAGCTGTACTTCCTTTTCCTTTTGTGCCAACAATATGAATTGTGGGTATTGGTTCCTTGTTTAGATTTAAATTTTGAATTATATTTTCAATTCTAACTTTTCTTTTCGTTAAATATAAATCCCTGTTTGTCGGTGATTCAAGGAGTAGTTTTTTTAGAGTTGAATGATATTTTGAATTCATTGTGATTAATCTGTTAATACATAATGTTTATTATTAATTTTTTTTACTTTAATATTTTTTTCGTATAAAGAAGATAGATTGTTAGTATTTATTATTTTATCAGGAGTTCCATCTTTAAATATTACACCATTTTTTATCATAATAACTCGATTAAATTTCCAGGCAAAATTTATATCATGTGTTGAAACTATAATTGTTTTAGATTTATTTAAAGGAGAATTTAGAATTAAATTTATCACTTCAGATTGATTAAATGGATCTAAATTTGATGTGGGTTCATCAAACAATTGAATAGGTTTATCTTGTATTAAATTATGTGCAAGTAAAGTTAATTGTTTTTCCCCCCCAGAAAGATGAGCTAATTTAGAATTCCATTTCTTAAACAAATGTATTTTTTTAAGAATTTTTAATGTTAGTTTAAAATCATTTATAGAAAAATTTCTTTTATTGTTTTGATTGGAGAAGCGACCCGTTATTACGAAATCAAAAACATCAAAATGTAATGGCAAATAAGGTGATTGGGGCATATAAGATATAAATTCAGACATCATTTTTTTTCGATTATTCGCCATGTTAATGTTTGGGAAAAGTATTTTTCCTTCATTTGGAACGATATGCCCTGAAATTATTTCAATTAACGTTGATTTGCCACTTCCGTTTGGCCCTATTAGTAAAATTTTTTCACTTTCGATAATATCTAAGTTTGCGAAAAGTTTAAAAGAAGAGTTATTAAATTTTAATGATATTTTCTCGAGAGAAATATATGATTTATTATCCATTTATATTGCCTTCTTTTCTTAATAAATGTACGAAAAAAGGAAAACCTAAAAATGCTGTAATTAACCCTACGGGGATTTCAGTTGGAGATAATATTGTTTTAGCTATTATGTCTGAAGACAATAAAATTATTGCCCCTATCAAAGAAGCTTGGGGAATTAAATATTTTGGATTTGTACCCCAACCCATTCTTGAAATATGTGGAGCTACCAATCCAACAAATCCTATAATCCCTGTTTGTGACACAGCTATCGAAGAAGATAAAGTAGATGCCAAAATTAGTAGAGTAATAGTTCTCTTTTCGTTTATTCCCAAAGATTTTACTTGTTTTGAATCTAAATTTAATATATTAATTTTATTGTGTTGCACAAGTAACAAAATAACACAAGGAAATCCTGCAAAAAAAACAATATTAAAATGTTCCCAAGACGCAAGTGAAAAACCTCCTAATAACCAGCTTAATATAGGTTTAATTTCCGGGTTTTGTGTAATTAAAATTAATGTAGTGAATGCTCCCATAATAGATGTTACAGCTACCCCTGCTAATATTAATGAAAGGTGATTTAAATTTCTTGAATAATTAGATAGATTATAGGTTAGAAATACAGCCAATAATCCTCCTCCAAAAGCAAATAAAGCAGCTCCGAAATTTGCAAATGGTAAATTGGAAGGGTAAATTGTTAAACCAATTACTGCACCTAGCCCGGCACCTGTACCTACACCGAGTAGATATGGATCAGCTAAAGGGTTTTTAAAAATTGCTTGATAAGTACTTCCTGAGCTGGATAAAATAATTCCAGTTATTATAGCCAATAATGATCGGGGAATTCTGAGTTTAATAATAATTGTATAAGCAGCAGTTGATAAAATAAAATTAGTTTTATCTGCAAATATATAAGAAATTATTATTTTTATAATTTCAATTGGATTTATTTTAGACGGCCCAAGAAAAACAGAAAGCACAAAAATAATAATTAATATTAAAGCTAAAAATATAATACTTATAAAATTTTTTGTGGTTTTAACATAAATAATTTCTTTAATATTAATTTTTTTATCCATTTTATTTATCTATGCTCGATAATAATATCTTTTTGAAAATGGGAGAATATATTGCCAATCCTAATTCTTCTATTCCATCAATAAATCTTGGTCCTGCAATAGATAATAATTCTTGATTTGTTGTTATTATTCTTTTGTTTTTTACAGCTGTTAAATTTTTAAATTCAGAAGAATTAAGAAAATATTCAGGAGAAGATGTGATAATTATTTGAGGATCATTTTGAATTATTAATTCTTTAGAGTATTGTTTATATCCTGATATGTCTTTTGCAATGTTCTGTAATTTTAATAAATTAAGTGTTTGCCCTACAAGTGTATTATTCCCAGGAGTCCATAATGATCCGGTATCATAAAATACAGTAGGTCCGTTAGAATAATTTTTGAAAAATATTTTAATATTGTTTAATCTTTTTTCAAATAAATTTGCTGTATTTAAAGCTTCTTGGTTTTTGTTTAATATTTTTCCCCACATAAGAATTCGTGCTGGGATGGATTCAAAATTATCATTTAATGATTGTTGATATAAAACTTTGATTTTATTATTTTCTAATTGCTTAATATATTGTTCAAAAAAAATATAAAAAAGATCGGGTTCTAAATTAATTACTGATTCGATATTTAGATTAAAGGCATCCCCAACTTTTGTAATATTTTCAGTGTTTTGTGGATAATTAACGAATGAATGTGTGCCAATAATTTTATTTTCTGCTCCGAGCGCATATATTATTTCAATAGCAGCTGAATCAAAAGCAATTATTTTATTAGGTGATTTTTCAAATGTGATATTTTTTTTATTAGTTCCAGTGATAATTAATGGATATATTGTTGCTGGCGATATTTTATTATCATATGTTATTTTTTTCTTTATACTTTTTGTTGCCGGAATAGGCTGTTTTGGGTTAATGAAATTTAATTCTTTTACTTCTTTGTTAGCCGAAGGTTTGCTTGGAGTTAAAGTGGGTTTTATTTTATACATGTTATCAGCGGGAGGAATTGGATTTAGTTGAATAGGTTTATTTTTTGTATTGTGTGTAGTGTCTGAATAACATGAAATTAATAATAAAAAAAATATTTGTAATACAAATATTTTGATAATAAGTTTAAACATTAATCCTCCTTATTTATGAACTTTTGGAAAAGAAGGATTTTATCACAACTTGCATCTTTCCTCGAAGATCAATTAATTCTAGGACTTGGACCGGGCTAAAAAATTTACCGTTGCGGGACAGCGTCGGGATCAAACCGAACTTCCATAATTACTCATATGTTTTTGAGACCTAGGGCTTATTAGAAATTAGCACAGTTATAATTAGCAGTCAATAATTTGGTTTTCAAAATTGAATATTAAAATGATATTTTCATTAATTCTTCACCAAAAATAATTTCTCCCGAGTATTTTTTCGCAGCATTTCCTAATGCTTTTTCTAAAACACCATGAGTTGATATATGTTTGCCCATGTGGGAAAGAATTAGTTTTTTCACCCCTGCTTTTTCGGCCATTTCTGCTGCACCTTCGGCGCTACATTGACCTGAAGATTCTTTATCTTTATCCATAGTTTCTTGATCATCCCAACACATACAAACCATCATGTCTGCATCTTGAGATAAGTTTATTACTGAATCACAAGGCTGAGTATCACCAGTAAATACTATAGAACTATTATCTGTTGTAAGGCGATATGCAATGCTGTCTAAATATGGTTGTACGTGTTCAGCATTTGCAGTGGAAACTTGCCATGAAGGTCCCGAAATAGTATCTCCGGCAATAATATCTTTTGGGTTGATCCATGATTTATCTTTTGATGCAACATCAGTTTTAATTGTTGGGGGTTTTCTTGGAAGAATCCCCCCACGATTTTTATATACTTGTTGGCTGGTTGGTGCATTAACTCTTGCTTTCCAATCATGTGCGAAAGCTCCATTTTCACCAATAAGATCTTCTGTTAGTTTTTTTGTAGGTTTAGGGCCGTATACATTTAATGTGTTTTCAGTTCCAATGCTTTGATCCCATCTGCACAACAAGAAACATGGGTAATCAATGTCATGATCAAAATGATGATGTGTAAAGAATAAATAGTCAATATTTGTGGGCCATAAACCTGCTTTAACAAGTTTGTCAGTTGCAGCCGGGCCACAATCAAACATTATTTGAGAATTATGGTTATCAAGTTTAACAACATAAGAACTTCCAAATCTTTCAGGAGTTGGAGTTGGTGTGCCACCTCCTAATATATATAACTCAGACATAACTAGATTACCAATCAGGTTTATTTTTTACTAACATTTAATTGGGCATATTTTTCAAAGTTTTTTATGAAATCATCATTACTTACACTTTGAGCTATACGCCTTATTACATTGGCAGTCGCATCTGAAGTATCTCTATCTTTGCCAGATGGATCAGTGGTTTGAATGCTTATTAATCTTCTTAGCATATGTACTTTTTCTAATATATTTGCATTTAATTGAAGTTCTTCTCTTCTTGTGCCGCTTTTAAGAATATCAACTGCGGGATAAACTCTTCTTTCAGATAATCTTCTGTCAAGGTTAAGTTCCATGTTTCCGGTACCTTTGAATTCCTCAAAAATAACTTCGTCCATTCGGCTTCCTGTGTCTACTAAACATGCTGCTAAAATAGTTAAACTTCCCCCTTCTTCAGTATTTCTAGCTGCGCCAAAAAACTTTTTCGGTGGATATAATGCATTTGGGTCAATTCCGCCTGAGAGCGTTCTTCCTGTACTTGGGACAGCTAAGTTGTACGCTCTAGTTAATCTAGTCAAGCTATCTAATAAAATAACTACATCTTCACCATTTTCTACTAATCTTTTTGCTCTTTCGAGGCATAATTCTGCTACTTTGCAGTGATCCTCTACTGGTTCATCGAATGTTGAGCTATAAACTTCTCCTTTTACAGCACGTCTCATTTCGGTAACTTCTTCTGGTCTTTCTCCAATTAAAGCTACAAGGATTTGTATTTCAGGAGAATTTGCAGAAATACCGGCTGCAATATTTTGCAAAACTGTTGTTTTGCCTGCTTTAGGAGGTGCAACAATTAAACCTCTTTGTCCCTTTCCAACAGGTGCTATTAGATCAATTATTCTACAGGAAAGCTCTTTAGGAGTAGTTTCAAGTTTAAGTTGCTGGGTTGGGAAAATTGCAGTTAAAGATTCAAATTTTGTTCTAGCTTTTGCTTCTTCAGGGTCAATATTGTTTACAGATTCAACTTTTATTAAACCAAAATATCTTTCACCGTCTTTGGGGGGTCGTGTTTTGCCTGCAACATGGTCCCCGGTTCTTAAGTGGAATTTTCTAATTTGAGATTGAGATACATAAACATCCGAAGTGGAGGGGTGTAACCCGTCGCTTCGGATAAAGCCGTATCCATCGTTTAAAATAGATAGCATGCCCGAAGTTGTGTTAGAGCCATTTTTTTCAGCAAAAGCAGTATAGATTGAGTTAATTAATTCAGATTTTTTTGGTGAATTACCATTTTTTAATAAGTTTAATTTTTCTGCGATCTCTATAAGTTCTTCTTTGCTTTTTGATTTAATTTCAGAATATTCCATAAGAGTAATTTAATTTTGGGTAAAAAAGATCTCCAAACAATTTTGAAGGTGTATATATGATATACGTGTATACCGTAACATAAATTCGTGAATTAGTCTACATGCTTTTATTGCAACGCTTAACAAAAGCTTTGAATAAGCCTGCTATTTGTTTAGGATGTTCGTCTAGGCGTTCAGGATGAAATTGTACTGCAATAATTGATCCGTCTTTATTTTCAAAAGCTTCAATTAAACCGTCATCAATTGTATACGCAGAAGCAAAAAAAATATTTGAAAGTTGTTTATGACCTATGCCTTGATGATGCCTGCTGTTTACTTTTAATGTACCCCCAGATCCTAGCATTGTTGCAAGATGGCTTCCAAGTGTTATAAATATACGATGAAAATCTGATTCAATATCCATATATTTTTTGGCATCGAAATTTCCAATACCTTTTGATTTATTCATTTGTTCTCTAAATTTATACATGTTTTCGTAATGCAATTTGTTTACATTTTGAATTAGAGTTCCATTAAAATAAACATTCAACAATTGCATCCCTCTGCAAATACCAAAAATAGGGATATTTTTCTCATGAGCATCTTTTATAAGTTGGAATTCAGTATTATCGCGATTCAAAGATGTCCCGAAACACAATTTACTATCAGAGTTTTCCATTCTATATTCATAAAGTTCAGGAGAAATGTCGCCTCCTCCAGTCAGGATAAGTCCTTCATATTTATTTTTAAGAACTTCTTTGGCTGTAGCGGGATTAGCAACAATAATTTTGGTGTTAAAAAGTTCTAGTGCATTTATATAATTGTCAATGTTTTGATTTAATCCTGAACTAATAATAATTTTGGGAGATTTCATGTACTAAACTTTTATTACTGAATTATTTAAAATCCCTATTTCGTTAATTGAAATACTAATTTGATCATTTTCTAAAAGCGTAAATTCAGGAGGAGGAACTATTCCTGTGCCGGTTAAAAATGCAGACTTTATAGGAAGGGTGTTTGATTGTTTTAACCATTTTATTAAATATGGAATAGATTTATTCATTGATTTTACTGACGAAGATGCATTAAAGATAGTTTTTTTATTTCTGATAATTTTGCAATTTATATTAAATTTTTCATAGTGGTTTATTGATTCCGCATCTATAATACATGGCCCAATTGAACAACTTTTATCATAAATTTTTGCCTGAGTAAGGTATAAGGGATTTTCTCCTTCAATTTCTCTACTTGTCATATCATTCCCTATTGAATAACCAAATATTTCGTTATTTATTAAAATCACGGCTAGTTCTGCTTCTGGAACATTCCATTTTGAATCAGATCTTATACCTATTTTTTGATTTGGCGCTACAAGCCTGCTTCCTGTGGCTTTAAAAAATATTTCTGGTCTTTTGGCGTTATATACTTTTGCATAAATATCCGGAGTTGAACTTTCTCTTTTTCTTTCAAATTCAGAATTTTTATAAGTAACTCCTGCGGCCCATACTTCATCAGGTATAAAAGGCAGAAGTAATTTGTTTTTTTCAATTACTTGATCTAGGGATATTTTTTTGATTTTGTTATTTGTTATA
>MDTC01244114.1_pt1 | contig 39562 bp, 32 predicted proteins | sample 811181 | NCBI WGS metagenome assembly MDTC01 (sample SAMN05326644, study PRJNA326480) | marine metagenome | isolation source: seawater | place: Pacific Ocean: North | collected 2011
CAGAGTAACTATTGTAAGAAGAAATGTTATTATTTAAATCAATATATTTAATATGTGACATTTCATTTTGTGTTGTAGCAATAAAAAACCCCTTAAATTCTCTTTCATCAGCAACAAAACTAATTTCAATAAATTTTGAAATAGTATTATCATTTTCATCCCATGCTTTTGCCTTTATAAAGTATGTTCCACTTTCTAAAGATGGATTATTCAAATAAATATTTTCTTTGAAGTCAAAATAAATTCCCGAAGCTTCAACTATTTTTTTAACTGAGATATTTCTTAAATTATCATCAATTAAAGAAATCTCTATTCTTTTAAGGTTTTCGTTGTCCTGAGCAAATCCAACGATACTTATGGTATCATTTATGTAAAAAGAACTTTGAGATAATGGTTGTTGTATTGTAATATCCGGAATTATCTCATCTAATTTTTTTTTACAACTAGTCAAAATTAACATCCAAAATGCAAAAAAAAGAGCCAAAATTAAACGTATAATTACTAACATTTGTTAATAAAGTTATTTGATAATTTTAAAAGATACAATCATGCATCTTAAGTCTATAAAAGTATACATTTGTTGTAATGAATGAAAGAGCAGAAATAACAAAAAAATCTTCCCTGAAAACGTTTACAAAGCCAAGTGATATATCTTCAATTGGTAAATTACCTCCACAGGCTGTTGATCTTGAAGAAGCAGTTTTAGGAGCTTTAATGTTAGAAAAATCTCCACTAAATGATGTAATAGACATTATTCATAGACCTGAAATTTTTTATAAAGATGCACACCGTAAGATTTACGAAGCAATTCAAAATCTTTTTTCAAGTTCGGAAAGTATCGATATTTTAACGGTAACTCAAAAGTTGAGATCAAATGGCAATCTTGATGCAGTTGGTGGAGCGTTCTACATATCTCAGTTAACAAATAGAGTTGCATCTGCAGCTCATGCAGAGGCACATGCAAGAATTTTAGTCCAGAAATTTATTTTAAGAGAAATGATAAGAATTTCAGGAAAAGTAATTCAAAATGCTTACGATGAAACCACTGATGTGTTTACGCTTTTAGATGAAACTGAGAGTGAACTTTTTGCTGTAGCTGAAGGAAATATTAGAAAAGATTATGAATCAATGGCCTCACTGCTATTTAAAGCACAAAACGAGATTGAAAATGCCATGCTTAAAGAAGATGGAATAAATGGTGTGGGTACTGGATTCTCAGAGTTAGATAAAGTCACATCAGGGTGGCAAAAATCAGATATGATAGTTGTTGCAGCTAGACCCGGTATGGGGAAAACTGCCTTTGTACTTTCAATGGCAAGAAATGTAGCTGTAGATTACAAACATCCAGTAGCAATTTTTTCCCTTGAAATGAGTTCTATTCAACTTGTCAATAGGCTTATTTCTGGAGAAGCTGAAATTCCTGCAGAAGATATTAGAAGAGGTAATTTTTCTAAGACAGAATTTGAGCAGTTTTTTGAAAGAACCAAAGCTCTTTCAGAAGCACCAATATACATTGATGACACACCAGCATTATCAATTTTTGAACTAAGAGCAAAATGCAGAAGGCTTAAGCAACAGCATGACGTTCAGCTTATAATAATTGACTATTTACAGCTGATGTCATCTGGTGGTAAAGGTGGTAACAGAGAGCAAGAAATTAGCAATATTTCAAGATCTATAAAAGAAATTGCTAAAGAACTTAATGTACCAATTATTGCACTCTCACAGTTAAGTAGGTCTGTTGAAACCAGAGGAGGCGATAAGAGACCTATGCTTTCAGATTTGAGAGATTCAGGTGCAATTGAGCAAGATGCAGATATTGTGTGTTTTATTTATCGTCCCGAATATTATCAGTTAACAGAATGGCCGGATGGAAATCCATGCGGAGGGCAAGCTGAAATTATAGTCGCTAAACACAGAAATGGATCACTTAAAGATATTCGATTGAGCTTTGTTGGTAAATATGCAAAGTTTTCAAACCTTGATAGTCTTAGTCAAGACGATTACGGTGACTACAATTCGGGACTAAGACCCAACGAAAACTTCGGAGGAGATATATCATCATTCACTATGCCATCAAAAATGAATGACGATGATGAACCATTTTAACTATTTTTATACCTAAATCTGTTTTAAGTAGTTTATGTCTTTAATAATCAAAAATATTGGTCTATTATTTTATTTTTCTCTTACACTTACTATTTCACACGCTTCATCTATATTAATACCAATGGATGAGAATAATCAAATTAACCACTTAAAAGCATATGGGATTGCATATTGGATACTTCAAAATGAAATAGAAGTTGAGTGGCTATTAAATTATAGAGGCGGAAGTTTTTTAATCAATAACTATAATTCTATACAAGAAGAATGTACAATAAGAGGTGTTTCCTTTGAAATTATATCCGACGGTCAGGCAAAATTAATAAGAAGTGAAATAAATAACCCTGAAGTTAATAAAGAGATAATTAAATTAGAAAAAGCACCTTCAATTGCTGTATACACTCCAAAAGGAAAACAACCTTGGGATGACGCTGTTACTCTTGTATTGACTTATGCAGAGATTCCTTACGATGAAATTTATGATAAAGAAATAATTAACAATGAACTTGTTAAATACGAATGGTTACATTTACATCACGAGGACTTTACTGGTCAATATGGAAAATTTTACAGAAGCTACAGAAACCAAGCATGGTACATTCAACAACAAAAAAATGCAGAAGAAAGCGCCAAACTGCTAGGATTCAATAAAGTTTCCAAATTAAAGTTAGAAGTTTCAAAACAGATAAAAGAATTTATTGCAAGCGGAGGGTTTCTATTTACAATGTGTTCTGGTACAGATTCTTATGATATATCCTTAGCTGCAGAAAATACTGATATTTGTGAATATATGTTTGACGGAGATAAGGCAGATCCAAATGCTCAATCAAAAATCGACTATGAAAAATCGTTAGCATTTAAAAATTTTAAACTGAAAACAAATCCTCTTGAATATGAATTTTCTGATATTGATGGCACTTCACTTCACAAAGTTCCTGAGAATCAAGATTTATTTACTTTATTCGAATTTTCAGCTAAGTGGGATATTGTTCCAACTTTATTATGTCAAAACCACACCCGTGTTATAAAGGGATTTATGGGACAAACTACGGATTTTAAAACTGATTTAATTAAGTCAAATGTTTTGATAATGGGTGAATCCAAAGTTTTTGGAACTGCTAGATATATACATGGACAATATGGAAAAGGTCAGTGGACATTTTATGGTGGTCATGATCCTGAAGATTATCGCCACTATGTCAATGACCCTCCTACTGATTTAAATTTGTATCCAAATTCTCCAGGATATAGATTAATTTTAAATAATATCCTATTTCCAGCTGCAAAAAAGAAAAAACAGAAAACTTAATTTAAAACTGTAATGTGACCTTTCTTAGTGAAAATTTGGTCAATGGCGTTTCTCAATTCTATCACATAAACATAAATTCCTGAAGCAGCTAAACTTCCTGTGATTTGATTTAAACCACTCCATGAATCATAGTGATTAAAAATGCTAAATATAAGCTCCCCATTTCTATTGTATATAGATATTTTCACCTCAGAAAAATCTACCATATTAATAATCGGTTTCCAATTATTATTAAATCCATTTACATTAATCGCATTTGGAACGTAAATTAAAGGATTTGACTGAACACAGAGTTCATTTGAAATACTTTGATTTTTATTACCAAGATCATTTAATATTTCATTTGCTCTCACTTTATAACATTGTCTTCCATCAAAAGGATAATTAATTGTTGATTGAAAATTGTGTGAAAATACATTGGTAGAGGAATCCAAATTTGCGATAATTTCAAAACTACTATTTGTATTGTTATTTAAGATAATTTCATAACTCTCAACACCAAATTGCCATTTTAAATAAGGATTCCATTTAATATCATTAACCCATATTCCATCTCCATCATTTTCCAAAAGTATAGAGCTTCCTACATTAGAAAAGCTAACTTCTTGATTGCACGAATCAATTACTGAAGCCATGTATAAATATGACTTTTTATGTGGAATTACATTTAAATCACTGAATACAACAGGGAAAATTGGATTTATTTTGGAAAAAATGTTTTCATATGATGAACCGTCATTTTCAGAACGGTAAATATTAACTTTTTTAATTCCAATATTATTTTCACTTTCATAATTTAAAATAATTGAGTCCCCAATCACATTCACACTAGAAATATATGAAAACGAAGGTAAAGCAGCCTGACTAGCATAAAAAGTTGACTGATTTGAAATGGAACTGTGAATATTTAAACTATCAATTGCTTTGACTATAAAATAATAGTTTAGATTTTTTTGTTCAATAGTATAACTATATTCTAATAATTTTGTAGTATCTAAAAGTGTCCATGACACTGTATCATTTTTATAGTATATTTCATAGTAACCTAACCCTCTAGGAAAATTTACATATTCATTCCAATTAAGAATAAGTTCTCCAGAACATTTTTCATAGTCATTTGTCAAAACTATATTTTGATGTTCTAGTCCAGCGGAACTTGTATTATTTTGAGGTGGAGAACCAGAGCTACAGCTATCCATTGCAGCAATAGCATACTTGACAATTTCATTTTGAAAGGAAACAATATTGGTATCAATATAAAAGGTGTTTTGATAGCCATATACAGTATCTATTGGATTCCAAATCCCGCTAAAAAATTTAAATATTATATAGGCTGATACATCCTCTGCAACAGAGGGTAACCAGTTTATATTAAGATAGTTTGTAATGGTATCTGTGGTAACGTTCAATAAAACTGGTGAATCAGGTGCTTGCTGGTCTTCAATAAAACCACCGTCAATATTTGAAATAAATTCACAATTTTCAGTGACTAATTTTACCCTGTAATTAATATTTGATGCACAAACACCGATATGATCAAGGTAAGAAGTACTATCTTTTGACAAATTTGTAACAACATCCCAAATAGGAACAGTTGAAGTATTTGGAAAAGATTTTTCAACTACATAAAATGAATTTGCTCCAATAAGTTCAACATTAAATGGATGTTGCCAAGATAAAGAGACTGTACCATCAAATAAATTTACCAAATCAAATGCTATTGATGATATTGTATCTGAATAATTTATTTGAGAGTTTGTCTGGCCGTATATAGTTTTAATAAAAAAAAATGCATTTTGGTTTGTCAATTGGAATTGTGGAATTTCAAAATTATTCAATAAACTGTCCGAAGTATTACCTACTTGTTCAAATCCATTCCCAGTGTCTGCAAAAAACTGATGTTCAAAAAAACTATTAAAAGAAAAGCTTGAGTTATCCCAAACATAAGCTACATGTCCTTCTTCATTTATCTGAATACAAAAACATAGTGAATCATTACATGAATAGACTTTTTTAGCTTTTAAAAAACAAATAATAAAAAGGACAAAACTATATTTTATTATATTTTGGATAGTTTATGGTTAAAATTTAGAAAAAGAATAACGTAAATTATTGAATAAAGTTGCTTTAAATTACATTTACCATCTTTATTTATCATCTCATTTTAAATGATGCTTTAGCTTCATTAAATTCGTTAATTATTTTTTCTATTATTTCAGATGCTGAAATAATTTTATTTATTCTAGAAGAAGCTTGTCCAATTTCAAGTTCACCATTTTTTAGATCCCCTTCAAACATTCCTTTTTTTGCTCTACCTCTACCTAACTTTTGTTTGAGGTCTTCAATTGATGCATTATTTTTATATAAACTTTCTAATTCTCCATAAAAACTATTTTTCACCATCCTAACAGGTGTTATTTCTTTAAGAGTCAATTTTGTTTCTCCTTCTACTAAATCTATTATTTTTTCTTTGAAATTAGCATGTGCAGAAGATTCTTTTGAAGCTACAAAACGTGTTCCAATTTGAACACCATTAGCACCAAGAACCATAGCGGCTAACATAGTTTTACCGTCTATAATTCCTCCGGCAGCAATTAAAGGAATAGAAATTGATTTTGCAACATCAGGAACCAAACAGAAGGTAGTAGTTTCTTCAATTCCATTGTGTCCACCGGCTTCGAAACCCTCAGCTACGATTGCATCAACTCCTGCCTGCTCAGCTTTTATAGCAAATCTTACACTTGAAACCACGTGTACGACTTTTATACCTCTTGACTTTAAATGATCAGTCCATATTTTAGGATTTCCAGCTGAAGTAAATACAATAGGTACTTCAAATTCAATTATTGATTTTATATGTTCTTCAGTATTTGGATACAAAAGTGGTAAATTAACAGCAAATGGTTTATTTGTTGCTTCTTTACATTTTATAAGGTGGTCTCTTAGAACATTAGGATACATCGAGCCTGATCCAATTATACCCAAACCACCTGCATTACTTACAGCGCTTGCTAATTCCCAACCACTACACCAAATCATACCAGCTTGAATAATTGGATATTTTATTGAAAATAAATTTGTAATAGAATTTTCCATTTGGATAAATTAAGACGTAAAAATATTATACGTAAAACAAAACCCCAACAAGAAAGCTATAATATTTTATTTTTATAACTTTTATTCTTGATTGACAATAAGTTTAAATTAAAGCATAATTTCAAATTATTTTTAGTTTATATATGATTTAATACCTTTGTATTATGTTGAGTTTAAGACATTATCTAATTCTTACTTTATTTGGAATTAATTCCTATTGCTACTCACAGTACAATACTGATCTTGGGCTAATTTTTGGTGGATCTGGTTACCTAGGTGACATAGGAGGAAAAAATATGGAATCAAAGAATTTTATTGGTGATTTATTGCTCAAACAGACAAACGTTTCTGCAGGTGGGTTTATCAGATATAAATTTAACAATAAATGGTCTTCAAACTCATCAATTAACTACACAAGATTATCAGGTGATGACGCCAATTCTCTTGCAGGCCCAAGGTACTGGAGAAACTTAAGATTTATTAACAACATTATTGAAATAACAAACAGTGCCGAATTTATATTACACAAAATAAACGATTTGGGTGGAAGAGGAAGGTACAATACTAGTTTAGACTTCTATTTACATTCTGGATTTTCAATTTTTTATCACAGCCCAAGGGGAAGCAAAAATGGTTATACTTGGGTTAATTTAAAACCACTGCGTACAGAAGGATATTCCTATCCAAATATACAGTTTGCAATTCCTAGTGGAGGAGGAATTGTTGTTACACATAATAGATTTACAAGATTTGGATTAGTAGTTAATTATAGGCAAACATTTACAGATTATTTAGATGATGTTTCTACCATTTTCGTAGACCCATCTAATTTATCATCTGAAGCTGTTGGATACGCTAACCAATTCATTGGTCCTGAAGAGGAAGCTATTAGCTTTGCAGCTGGAGAAAAAAGGGGAAATTCGTCAAATAAAGATGTATTTTTTACATTGAATCTTACATACAGTAAGTATTTTATTAAAAATAAATATTTAAGAAATCAATATAATCGAAAACAAAGAGGCAGATATAAATCTCGAAGTTTCAAAAAAAGGAAATATAACAGGAGTATGAGAGCTAAATTTTAAAAATATTGTGGTATTTTTCTTAGTGGCTTAAATATAAATGTTAGCCAATAAGGCTTCAAATTATTAAGCTCCCAAGCTCTCTTATCATTTCTGTTTGCTAAGAATCTATTTCTCAGATTAGCGTTACTGACTCCTCCCACTCTCATACAAGTAATTACAGAAGATATATATTTAGATTTTAATTTATGAACTATAAACATCCTAAGCATTAGCTCATAATCTGCCGATGTGCCCAAATGAAGTGAATAATTGCCGAAATTCTCGTAATGTCTCTTTCTTAGATAAAAACTCGTATGTGGCGGCATCCAACCCCACTTAAAACTACCTGGTTTAAATTTATTGGACTTCCACTTTCTAATAACTTTAGAAACATCATTTTGATTAACATACTCAATGTCACCATATATTAAATCAATTTCATCACTGAAATTATCATGGATATTATTTAAAACATTACTATTTTTAAATATATCGTCGGCATGTAGAAAACCTACTATTTCTCCATTTGAATAATTAATTCCTTTATTAATTGCATCATAAATCCCATTATCTTTTTCTGAGATCAAGAAATCAATTTTTGATTTATATTTTTCAATTATAGACAGTGTATTGTCACTTGATCCGCCGTCAACAATAATATATTCTATCTTTGAGTATTTCTGGCTTATTACCGATTGAATGGTTTGTTCAATTGTATTTTCTGAATTATAGCAAACTGTAATTACTGAAATTATCATTGTGAAATATTTCTTTTTCTAATTTTAGTAGCTGGGTTTCCTTGATAAATAGAATAAGGCTCAAGATCTTTTGTTGCAACTGAACCTATGCTTAATACTGCATGTGAACCAATAGTTACACCTGGACAAACAATTGCAGAAGCACAAATCCAAGAACCTGCTTTTAAAATTATGGGTTTTGTAATTAAAGAAAAATTAACGTTAGAATAATCATGATTTCCGCATATTAACATTGCACCCTGTGAAATACAAGAATGATCATTTATTTCTACCTTATCTAAATTATCAATCCAAATATTTTCACCTAGCCAAACGAAATTTCCTATTTTTAGATTCCAAGGATACTTGATATTTACACAAGGTTTTATTACAACGCCTTTTCCAATATTAGCTCCAAAAATCTTAAGTAAAAAAATTTTAAAATCGTTTCCTAAGTGGAAGCTAGATTTAAAAAAAATCATACTAACTAAATACCAGAGTATTTTAATTAAAAAATTACCTGACCTAAAATTATTGTTATTAAAATTTGAAAGATTTGTTTTATTCATTAATTAAACGAAGTTAGTAATTGTAAGTAATTATTTTTTAATTCATTATTGTAAATATGATTTTCAAAATATTCACGTGCACCAAGGTTATATTTATTGTAATCTTCATTTTTCATTTCATTAAAAAATTTAAGTTTTTCTAGAAATAAATTTTCTTTCAAAGGTATTCTAAAACCCGCATTAGATTCAGACAATCTCTTCCATGGACAAAATTCTGAAATTAATACTGGAGTTCCAACTGCTAATGCCTCAACAATACTGTGTCCATAATTTTCATTTAATGAAGTTGATATAAGTAAATCTGAATTCAAAACCTCTTCATCTAAATTCGAATAATCTAGATGTCCTTTAAAGGATATATCAATATTCTCAGGAAGACTTTTAGCTTCATTAATTAACTTTTTATAATAAATTTGATCTTCAATAAATCCAATTATTTTTATTTCACATTTAAAATCAACTTTTTTAAAAATATTTATAGCAAATTCTATGTTTTTAATTTTTGTTAGTCTCCCGCATATACATACTCTCAGTATCCCCTTTAACTTTGATTTTTTCTTAAATTGAATTTTTCTAGAAATATTTGGAGCTATTGTATAACTTTTATTTAATTTAATATTAGCAGATAAATGAGAATACTCTTTTTTATTACTTACGTGCCAATGTGCATTTTTGTAAAATGAAAACATATTGACGAATTTTAAAAATAAATATTTTTTTATTTTTTTAATCTTTAAAGCTTCTTCACCAAACATTCCCCTAGGATTTATAATTAACGGATAATTTGAACTAAATAAATAACATGGTATAATTGAAAAGTACTTTGAAAATACTCCATTAACATAAATAACATCAGGATTAATATTTTGAACAATATTTTTAAATTTTATAACTTTTTCACTATTATCATCTAAATACATGACCTTTGCAGATCCTACTTTTTGCCACTTGTTACAGATTACTCCTTCTAGATTATGTTTTGAATTTAAATCTCTGTTTCCGGTAACTATATAAAATTCAACTTCTTCAAAAAGCAGATCAACCATATTTACAATTGAAGATATAGGTCCGCCAGCTTTTATTGCAGGTAAGTACCAATCAATAAACACTAAAACCTTAATCATAATTAAAAGAAATTTTGTTTATGGATATCCATTTACCTAAAACAACTAGAGTCCAGATATTTAACCAATGAACTCCTTTTCCATTATTTAGAAAATCCTCCCAAAGTCTAAAAACTGATTTCATATCAAAAACCTTTGTACTCTCAAGTTCATTTATTGATTTATAACAGAAATCTCGTAGTTCATTTTTCATCCATATTTCCCATGGAAAAACAAATCCCATTTTTTTTCTTTTTGCTATTTCATCCGAAATCAAATCGCCAGCGGAGTCAACTAACAGTTTCTTTGGATATAAAGGATATTTGAATTCATCTTTTACAGAAAAAACAAAATCCACAAGATTGTGATCTAGATATGGTACTCTTATCTCTAATGAATTAGCCATTCCCATCTGATCTGCATCTCTTAAGAGAACATTCTGTAAATAAGTTTCCATTTCTAGTGCTGATATCTTACTCAAAAAAGGAAAGTTTTCACCTCTGTTACCATTTTGAATTTCATTTTTCGCCCAAATGAAGGGAAAGTAATCAATTTGTTTAGGTTTGTAATTCAATATATTAGCTATAGATTTCTTTGAAAATATCCTTCTAAATATGGGGTAATAATATGCCAATTCTAAAAATTTCTGATTTAATATATCGGCTTTTTTTTCGGTTTTTACAGACGGATTATACCATTTTAAAAGTTTTCCAAATGTATTTCTTAATTGGGGAGGAAAAGAATACAACCATTTTTTATTATTCAATAATTTGGCTTGTTTGAATACTGGATATCCAGCAAATAATTCATCTGCACCCGCACCAGAAATTGCCATTTTAAATCCCTTTTTACTCACAGCTTTTGAAATAAAAAAAGTATTAATACCATCAATTGTGGGATGATCCATAGCATAAAAAGGTAATTCAATATTTTTGAATATCTCATCAGGAAGAATTTTTATTTCGTTATGGTTTGTATTGTACCTTTCTGCAACTTTTCTAGAGTATATTTTCTCATCAAATTCTTTTTCTTCAAAAGTTATAGAAAATGTATTAACAGTTGATTTACTAACCTCAGAAGCAGCCGCAACTAAAATGCTAGAATCTATACCACCGCTAAGAAAAATACCATAAGGCACATCAGAAATCAACCTTTTTTCAATTGATTCTAGAATTAAATTCTTTACTTTTTTTATTACTTCAGGATAAACCATTTGCTCCAAATTATTTTTCTTAAAAAAAGACCAATACTCAATTATTGTGGATTCATCTGAATTTGCAACAAGGTAACAACCTCTATTAAGTGATTTAACATTATTTACTATTGTATTTGGAGAATGTACTGTTCCGTAAGTAAGAAAATCTAATAGTTCATTTTTACTTGCAGTAACCTCACTTTCAATAAATGTGCACAATGATTTAATTGAAGATGAAAAAATAATAGATTTTTTTGTTTCAAGATAATACAATGGCTTTATACCAAACCTATCTCTTGCTAAAAAGAATTGATTTTTTTGTTTATCCCAAAGTGCAAATGCAAACATTCCATTTAAATAATCTAACATGTCTATACCCCAATATAAATATGCAGCTATTATAACCTCAGTATCTGATTTTGTTTTAAAATCATAAGTAGCTGATAATTCATTTTTTAGGGTCAAATAGTTGTATAGTTCCCCGTTATAAGAAAGTACAATATTTTTATCATTGGAAACAAATGGTTGGTTTGATTTTTTATTAACATCAATTATTGACAACCTATTATGTCCAAATATTACATCATTGTCACTGTAAATAGCTTTGTTATCTGGACCTCTTTTAAAGGTAACCAAGTTCATTTTTTGAACTTTTTCTAAATCTTTATCTAGATTTTCAAATTGATAGATTCCATTTATACCACACATTATCTCATATAGTCTGGATGGTCAAGCATCAATTCAATTCCTTTATCAAGGGTTATTAAATCTTTATTTAGGATTTGAATCATTTTACTGTTATCTGGTAACCTTCTTGTCATATCACCTTCTGCTAGTGGTGGTAAATAGATCATTTTTGAACTTGAATTTGTTTTTTTAATGATCAATTCTGCTAAATTCTTGATTGAAAATTCAATTGCACCACCAATATTAATCACATCATTTACCATCAAATTTTCTTCAAAAATTTTAATACATGTATTGATATTATCATCAACATAACAAAAAGTTCTAGTTTGAGAGCCGTCACCATAAATAGTAATATCTTCATTCCTTAAAGCAGCTCTTAAAAATTTAGCTATAACAAAATCTTCACTCTGATTTGGTCCATAAGTATTAAAAAATCGAAAAATGGTAAATGGAAGATTGTAGGACTTATAAAAAGAACGAAAAAAAGCTTCGCCTACATTTTTTACAACAGCATAGGGTACTCTTGAGTTAAGGGGTGTAGTTTCCTCATTTTGAGGTAATTCAACCGGTTCCCCATAAACTTCTGACGATGATGAAAAGAAAACTCTTTTAACCGAGCTATTCTTTGACAGTTGTAAAATATTTCTAATGCCTTCAATATCATTTAAAACCAAAATAGGATTTTCTTGAGTCCTTTTAACTCCAACTACAGCAGCATAATGAAAAACATAATCAAAATGATTAACAAGCATGATTTCCAAAATTTCTTTGTAATTGTTGACATCACAATTAACAAAACTCCAATTTTTATAATCCTCTGAGGGAAGTTTCGACATTGAACCAGTAGATAAATCATCAGCTATTACAACAAAATATTTTTGACTCTGAACTAATTTTCTTGCCAATGCCCCTCCTACATTTCCGGCACCCCCTGTTACTAAAATTTTAATCATATATTTTATTTAAAGTATCCAACCATAAATTTTTTGAAAACACTTTTGATAAATGTACGCTTTCTTTACCCATATTATGAAGTTCATTATTTGATAATTTCATCATATTTCGCATTTTATTAATAAAATCATTTTTCTTACTATATGAGAAAACAAATCCATTAATGTGATTTTTAACAAAACAGTAACTAGATCCAACATTTTCAGAAACTAAAACTGGCTTTCCGAATGAAATCATTTCATGTAAACTTACACCCCAAGGCTCGTACTTACTTGGCATAACATATACATCTGATTTTGATACTATTTCAGAAAGGTTTTTAGGCTGTATAAATCCGAAATGTTTAATATTTTCATCAATAATTCTATTTCCCCATAATTCACCAGTACCAACACACCACAATTGCCATTTTGGTTTTATTTCAGCATTTGCCTTTTGAAAAGTTTGCCATAATTCTATAATTCCTTTTTCTTTTACATATCTACCAACATATAAAAATGTTCTTATTTTAGAATTATTATCATTATTGGTGTTAGTTTTATTAAAAACTTCTTCGTCGCAAGTGTATAGACCTTTAAAAATATTTAGCGCTCTAAAACCTAATTTTTTGGCATATTTATATTGCGGTTGCCCAGGAATCCAAACATAATCAAAATATCTTTTTTTACACAAAGAAAAATAATGCGACCATAACTTTTGTTTTATAGAATTTTTCCAAGGAGTATCAATCATCAATATATTTTTGGAGTAAATAGAAGATGATTTAACTATTTTCAAATACCATTTATCAATCCATCCACTTATGAAAATTAATTCTGGATTAAGTTTTACAACTAACTCTTTAAATTCTAAAAATGATTTAAAACTTTCTCTTTCATATAAATTTATGTTGGAATATGGTTCAAAATTAAATGGAGCTTCATTATTTAATGGATATTTAACAACATGAATATTATAACCATCTTTTTCTGCAAAGCCTAAACAATTTACAATATAGCCCGATAATTCAGTGTACAAGAATAAAATTCTTTTAGGCTTACTTCTTTTCAATTTTTTCAATTTTTTTATGATAATCTTTAAAATTATAATAGTATAATAAAAACATCATAGGCAATCCGTTAAGCATATAATTTCCTTGTCTTATTAAGACTAAAATAAATAAAATGAATAACGACTGACTAATGACAACATTAATTGAAAGTTCTTCATTATCATATTTACTTTCATAAATAAAACCCTTAATTAACAATAACAACACTAATGACAAACCAACTAATCCTGTTTCGGTACATAAACGAACAAATAAAGAATTTCCATCTTTAACATTAAATTCGAAATCATACTGTATTAATGTTTTAGTTAGCGTATGCTTTTTAAATGCAGTTTCATGAGAACCAAGGCCAGTACCAAAAAGTGGGTAAGAGCTTAAATTTTCTTTAGCAACATGTAAATTATTGTATAATACAAAACTAGAATTATTTGTATTAGAAATATGAAAATTTTGATCTAACCATAAACCTTTTGCAGAATCAATTCTTTGTTTAAAATCTGATACATAATTGTATGCTATATTAAATCCAGATATTGTGATCAAAATTCCAAATATAATATAACGTAATTTAATGGTTTTTGTGCACAATAATATAGATATTAAAACACCAAAATATCCAATAGTTGAGGTAGTTAATATTACAATTAAAATGATTAAAAAAGATTGATATTTATTGAAAATGTAATCTGTTTTTGAAATAATGTTTTTTATCGCAACATACAATGCAGGAGACAAGACTGTAGCCAGATAAGTAGGTTCTGAAATTATTGAATTTATTCTTATCCCAATTAATCCACCATTTACAACTCCCCATTTATTCAAAATCCAGGTAAAATCATAACCAAATTTGAAATTTAGAAGAAATGAAACTAACTGAATTAAGCCTATTATACTTAATAAAAGAGAAAATCTACAATACCAATAGAATAGGTATTCAATATTAAAATTAACAATGTTGATAATATGGAAATAGAATAATATCATTACAAAAAGACCACCGTAAATTTTAATGAATGTAAATGACAAGTTATTACCTAATAGAATATGAACAGTTCCAACTAATAAAAGGCAACTAAAGATGTATAAAACGAATTTTGGAATACCATTTTTTATAATAAAAATTGGCAACAGTATTATTATTAATATATAATAAAAATAAAATTCAAAAGGATATTTAAAGAAAACATAAGAAGATGAAAAAAGAGAAATAAATAATATTAAAAGAAAAAATAAATTATCTTTTAAATAAAACTTATATATCAAACCTTGCTTATTCATAATCTAATTATAAGAACTTACTTTAGAGTATTTGATTTTCATCTTTAAAAATTGTTTTTCAAAAAATACATACGAAAAATATGAAACTAAACATGTTATAAGAATTGAAGAAATATATAATATAAAATTTGATAAAAATTCACTTGAAAAATTTAAATTACTAATACCCCTAATAACAAAATAAATAACTATAATATGATACATATATATACCGTAAGAAATTCTGCCTAAAAAATTATATACTTTATTTTCTAGTTTAATAAAAGATTTGGGATTAGAAGAAATATTTAATATTATGATCAAGAAAAAAAAAGAATGAAACAAATGTAATCCATCATTAAATAAATCTGGAATAATATATAATGAAGTAAAAATCCCAATTATTGAAAGTATTAATACGAGATTATTATAAACTAGACTTAAAATATTTACTTTATTTTCAAACAATAACAAAGCACCTATTGCACCAATTATCATATTCTCGAATTTTAACATTGCCAAATTATTTTTCAGAACTAAAAGCCAATGGAGATCGTAATATTTAACCGTAATTAAAACAAATAGTTTTATTAAAACCCAAAAAAATAGAAAACTCAATAATAATTTATAATTAAACTTTTTAAATAGTCTAAATAATATTGGCCAAATCAAATAAAATTGTTCTTCAACTCCAATTGACCAAGATTGTCCAATAAGTGGAACTGCAAAAAACATAGAAAGAGCAATATTTGGAAGTATCAAAATGTAAAAAGCTGTATTGCCAAAAAAATTATTGCTTAATTGTTCTGAAAAAAAAGGAACATAAGTGAAGTTGGGTAATATAAAAAAGCCTAAGGTAAATATTAAAAAATATAAAGGCCAAATCCTAAGGATTCTCCTTATATAAAATTTCTTCACAGAAAAAAAAATAAATTGTCTCTGTTCTGTTAACATTAAATATGTAATTAAAAAACCACTTAAGACAAAGAAGAAAGACACCCCAATAACTCCAAGGTTATGAACTAAAGTATTTTTCCAAATATTAGCATAACCTAATTTATATTTCATTAATTCAACATGTGTAATAATAACAGCTAAAGCAGAAAAAAAACGAAGACCATTTAGGCCTGGGAAATAAATATTTTTATTCATTTTTAAGTTTTTGCCTTAAATATTTATTAAAAATACCAATACCATTTTGATTAATGTGAATACCATCATCAGAATATTTCATATCTAATTCATCATTTATATTAATAAATTCGTTAAACTCTATAATATCAATTTTATTATTAGACCTGTTAAATGATATAGAATCTAAAAATGAATTAATCTTGTTGATTGTGTAATTAACCTCATTTTTTTTGTAAAAAAATCCTGATGAGTTTATGGGTAGAATTTTACAAATATAAAAGTTAGAAAAGTATGTTTTACTTAATAATTGATTAATGAGTAGCTTCATATTTTTTATTATAGCTTTATATTTATAGGAGAACAAAACATCATTTAAACCAATACATAGTACAACTTTAATTGAATCTCTAAACTTATATTTTTTACATCTTTCATACATAGTTTTGGATGTTTCCCCCCCTATAGACAGGTTAATCTCTTTTAAAAAATCACATTTTACTTTTGTAAATCTACTATCCCCTAATAAAATTAAACTACAATTATATAAATTCTCATTTTGAATTTTATTAAGTTTAGTTTGATATCTATCAGAACTCTTAACTTCATATTCAAGATGATAAGGTCTTAAATAACAGAGATAAATTATAAACCCTAAAAATAAACTTACACTAAAATAAAATACAAATCGAATAAATTTTTTCATTATAAATTTAACTTATTGCTAATTTTATAATTTAATAAATTAGCAACTTCAGACCAAACAAAATTATTTTTAACTTTATTTACAGAGTTATATTTCATTTGAATTAGTATTTTTTTTTCAGTTGCATTAATTCTATTGATAGCTTTTTCAATTAAATTTTCATTACAACTATTTAATAATAACCCATTTTTTGAAGAAACCATTAAACTAACTGCACCAACATCCGTAGCAATTACAATTAAGCCTCTTGACATTGCTTCCAAAATCACATTAGGCATTCCTTCAGAATAACTTGGGCAAAGTAGTACATCACAACTATCATATATGAGCTTCTTTTTTTCTTCATTAGTAATTAAACCATGGTAAATAATTTTTATTTTTTCACTTTTGATTCTATTTGCTTTTGGTATAGATCCAATAAAGTGAAACTCGAAATTTTCCTCAATTTTAGATAATTTAAGTATAGTATTGTTAATTTCTTCAATTCCTTTTCTTCTTTCAAATCTTCCAACAAATAAATATTTTATTGGTTTCTTAACATCTAATTCATTATAATTTATCCAACTTTCATCAATAGCTGAAGGCAACTCTATAATTTTTGAATTATCGACTCCCAAATCAAGAATTATGTCTGTGATTTTAGATCCATATGAAAAAATAAAGTCTGCCTTTCTGTTAATCATTTTAACAAATGGTCTTAACATAAAATGTTGAAGTTTAGCTTTAATATTAGGAGCATATTGAAACATTTCGTAACCATGAAACTTGACTCCAATTTTTACATTTTTACTAATCTTATTTTTGTTTATTAATAATTCCCAAGCAGTGAAGCCTTTAGAGTATATAAATTCATATTCATCTTTCTGTAAACAAATATGCTTAAAAACCCATTTAGAATATTTATAAGAATTCCATAAATAATGACCAGGAAATTTAAATGAAATAGGGAAAAAACAACAGAAAACATTATTAAACCCTTTATTACTTTTAAAGTAAAAATTATTTATTTCAATTGTAGTTGGGATTTCTTGTCCTTTCAATATAAAATGAAACAAATCTACTGAATGTCCTGCTTTGACTAATTCAACACCCATCGATGCAGAATGTTGCTGCATACCTCCTACAACAAAAGGAGAAATACCATCAGTTATAAGAGCAATTTTCACTTTATTAAAAATAATTTAAAGATGAAATTTAAGCCTTTAAAATGAATTTTTCTCTTTTTAATAATTTTATAAATTGAAATCCACACCTTATCAAATTGTGACCAATTACTTATATCAAATGAACTTTCTAATAAACTAATTACATCAATAAGTTGTGTTGTTGTTATTTTATCCTGCTTATAAAATGTAAAAATTATTAAGTAAGATTCAAAAATTGTGCCTTTTAAATTTTTTAGAATTTTTGAACCTTTAAGATTATTTTTAAAGTAATTATAGTAACTGGTTTTACCTAAAATATCCTTTTTTAAAAAGTCAATATGATCTTTAATTCTATTTGAACCGATTCTAAAGAAACAATCACTTTCACTATTTAATGAAATTTCATATTTGAAATTTGATATCAATGCTCTAGTATGAAGCTCTACATCTTGACATCTCTTAAAAGACTCCTGAAAACCATTTAAATCAATTAAAGTCTTTTTTCGCCATAAAACCATCATAGTATGCCAAGGGAGACTGTGAGATAGAAAACGTTTAAGATGATCCCCGCTAAAGTCAGACCAAATTAGTTTAGAATCGCCAATGGTTTTATAAAATGTTCCCATTTTAAAAATAACATAATCAATATTTGATTTATTTTTTAAGAAGCTTATCCTATTTTCAAAACAATTATTAGATAAAAAATCATCAGAATCTAAAAATAATATATACTCACCTGATGACTTTTTAATACCTAAGTTTCTCGTAAACCCTCCTCCTTTATTGGATTTGTTTTTAAGCAAAGTAAAGCGATCATCGTTCTTGATTTCATTGACAATTATTTCAACTGAATTGTCATTTGAAAAATCATCCACAATAATGCATTCCCAATTTTGATATGTTTGACTTTTAACACTGTTTATTGTATCAACTAAATATTCTGATTTATTATAGTTAGGAATGATAATTGAAATCATATTATTTAATTAATTGAACATAAATATTTGATAAATATTTCAACTCAAAAAGTTTTGTGTCAAATGAATTATAGTAAAATTTAGATTTTTTTGAAATACTTTCTACCACATTTATTAAATCTTTTACAGAACTATTTAATGTGAAAGATTCTCCAATTTTATTTTTAACTACATATTTACTAGTTGGTCCATTATTAGAAAAAACAATTATGGGCTTTTTTCGTCCTAGATACTCACAAAATTTTGTGCTAAAAGAATAATTAATGTCATCAGAAAGAAATAATAAACATGCATCAGCGGATAATATTTTGCTATTAATCTCCTTATTATCAACATGCCCTTTTATATTAATCACTTCAGGCATTTGGTTAATTTCTAAATTAAAGTGGCCATAGAAGTCAATTTGTATTTTATTATATAGTTCTCTATTTGTATTTTTTAATTCAGTTAATAATTCAACTAATTTTTTGAAATATTTTTTTGAGTTATCATATAAAGTTCCAGCAAAAATTAATTTAATCTTATTTGAACTAATATTATTACTTAATTCAATAATATCATCATTATCAAAGCCATTTGGGATAGTGTGAAATTTAGCATTTGAATTAGGATACTTAATTTTAAATGAATCTGTCATTAGTTCAGAAACTGAAACTATGTGATTGAATGAATTAACAACTTTTTTCTCTGACTCATTTTCTTTAATCTGTCTTTTTTTTGAAATAGTATGATATCCATAGGAAGATTCATTTTCTAACCAGGGATCTCTGAAATCAACTATAAAATTAACTTCGGGGTATTGGGGAATTAATTCACTTATGAAAGTAGCCATGTGAAAAGGCGCAACGCTAACTATTACATTATCAAATCCATTTCTTAGATAAAATCTAACTTTTCGAAGAAGGTTTTTCTTACCATGAACAGATTTATCAAAATAATTAAATTCAGTATTTAACTTAGACCATAATAAACTTAAACGATACATTATTTTTTGAAAATAATTTTTAGAAACTATCCCTAGGTAACTTGGGTAATTAAAAGATATTGAATCAATTTTATTTTTTAAATAAGTTAAATCATCTAACCAAGCATTTTCATTTATATTTTTAGATGTAATAACTTGAACATCAAAACCATTTTTTGTTAAATATTTTGAAAACTTCACCCATCTTCTACCTCCTATTTTATTTGAGGGGGGAAAAGAATAAGAAATAATTAGTATTTTTTTAGTCAAAAATTAAAAATTAGTTTAAATCAAAAATAACATTAAAGCACTTTTTTCTGAACTCATTTTGAGTGTTATCAGAACTATTAATAAATTTACTTTTCAGAATTAAATCTGGAACAGTGTAGCCCTTCTTATCCTTTCTCCATTTAATATTATCCAATTTATCCAATAATAAAGATCTTAAAATATACTTTGACCACCCATTTTTATAGTTGAAATCTTCAGAAATAGAGTAACCAAACCCAACAATTCTAAAATCTAAAAATGGATGTCTTGTTTCTACACTATGCGCCATTGAACTTCTATCATCAGAATGTAGGAAAAATGGAAGCTCATAAACCAAAAGATCATTTTTTAAAAACTCTGTTATATCTGACATTTTGTATCTAGAATTTAATAATTTATTATCTACTTTTTTTAGACCTAGCTTATATGCTCCTAAAAGAAATAAATCATTAATTACAATTTTATGTAAAATATTTACCTTGATGGACTTCAATTTGGAATAGGCATTTAGTTCAGACAAATATTTTAAAATTCTACCCTTCAAAATTAAAAACCGAAGGTAACGGAAAAAATGGGTATGATAACCTCCGAAAATCTCATCTGCACCTTGTCCTACTAGATTAATAGTAACTCCTTTAGATTTCATATTTTTTGAAACCAACCATTGAGCATAAAATGACATTGTTTTAGGAGGAAACTCTATAAAGTTTAAAAAATTATGAAAATCGTTCAACTCAAACTCTTCATTAGTGTTAATGTAATTACTTAAAATAGGAAAATGATTTTTAAGCTCATAAATATATTTTGATTCATCACCGTCAAGCCCAGGTGAAATTGCAGAAAATGTTGGAATTTCCTTTGTAATATTATTATCTCTTAAAATATCATTATAGTATTGAAGTATAATAGTAGAATCTATTCCTCCTGAAATTGAAATACCTAAATCTACGTCTGCCCTATTTCTAATTTTAATAGAATCATATATTAGGTATGATAATTCTTTTGAAGAATCTCTAAAATTAGTTGGAAACTTTTTTTTATTATTCAGTAAAGAGAAATAACTAATACAACTAAAATCTAAATCACTTTCAAAATTTATTTTTGAAAAAGAACTTTTAGGGAACCTTGAAATCTCATTAAAATAAGTTGTGTTGTCTAATGGGCTAATACCATGGTTTAAATAAACTGCTTTATTTTTATTATTTATAGTTAAATTAAGATTAGTGAAAGATTTAAATTGTTTTATTTCAGATGTGAAAACTAAGTCATTATTGGTTTTCAGAAAGTATAAAGGTTTAACTCCAAATCTATCATTAGAAACAAAAAGTGATTTATTCTTATTGTCCCAAATAATAATTGACCACATTCCGTTAAACTTATTCAAGCAATTTTCACCCCAATAATCAAATGCTTTTAATATAACTTCTGTATCTGTTTCTGAATTAAATTTATAACCATTGGTTTTGAGTTCGTTTTTAATTTCGATATAATTATATATTTCGCCATTAAAAGTGATCCAGTTATTATTAAAAAACATGGGTTGATGACCATTAACGGTTAGGTCGATTATACTTAATCTTCTATGGCCTATTAAAAGATTAAATTTACAATCTTGGTTACTGAAATTTGATTGGGTATTTACTCCCATCGGAGTTTGATTAGTCATTAAGGACTTATAATCTCCAGTTAAAGTGTTTATGAGTACCACTCCCTCTCCATCAGGGCCTCTATGAGAAATACTACTAAGAGAGTCTAAGCAACTATTTATAATTTTATTAGACAAATAATTTTTAGAATAATATGTTAAAATACCACACAAACTTTTTAGTTCAATTTTCTATAACAATAATCTAACAAATCATTTTTCTTAAAAAATTCGTATGTATTTATTTTTAAAGATGATTCTAAAAGATTAATAAAACTACTTTTTTCAATCGAGGAAATTGGATATAGCTTCGAATTTTTAAGAGGAAAAAAATTATTTCTTGTAAAGAATATAGATTTAAATCCACAAAATAATCTTTCATGCATTATAGTTGAGCTAAAGGCAATTCCTAGGTCAACCATGTTAAAAGAATGTGATGCATTGACAGTTCTGTCAACAATTTCAAAATTGATTTCACTTCCTAAAGATCTCTTGTAAAAATCAACTACATAACTATAAAAGTCTTTACTTTTTTCTTTGGGATGTAAGAAAATGAATAAACTAATTTGCTTATTATTTTCTAAAAACTCCTTTAAGTATATCAATAATTTTTTTTCATGAAGTTCAAAATCAATTCCTTGGTCAATGTGTCCCATTTTTTTTCTAACCCATGAGCCAGTTGAATAATATCCGATGCTATTTTTTGTTACTTCTACTTTAGAAGAATATAAATCTCGGTAAGAAAAACTATTTTCTGGTCCCCAAAAAGTTGTTTTATCGAATTTAACACTGTCTTGAAAATGAATTAGCTCTTTATATTGATAATAATTACAAATAATCAATTCATCACACAAAATGTTAGCATTCCAATAACCAATTGGAACTTCTGAAGGTATTTTAATAACATTTAAACCTTTTTTTTGCATATAATTAGCGAAAAAATTAGACTCTCTTTGGTATATAGAAAAATAATATACCTGAGGACTAATTCCATTTTTAAAAAGTCTAAAAAAATTAAACAATATCAATGGATACTCAACAAAAAGTGCTAGGGAAGATTTGTAAGATGAGAAATGACTAGCAACAAAAAAAAATAAAACAAAAGGAATAGAAATAAGTGTATAAAAAATCTTGAACGAATAAGATTTAAAATACAATAACTCTTGACAAGAAACGAAGTTAAAATCTTCGATTTTAGTATAGTATTTTAAGTACTTTAATCTAACTTCTTTAGATTCTATAGACGAATCAAAAATAATATTATGCTGATTAATATCTTTTTGAAAATCAAATACTTTAGTTTTTAAAAATCTGAAATAATAAGTTAGTACAATGAATGTGTTGTTAGTTATTTTTTCAGGAAATTTAAATGATTTACCAAAAATGTGGTTGGCAATAATTTTGGATGCTTTGGAAGGAAAGATGCTAAATAACTTACAAAAAGTTAACTTAAGTAGATTGAGAAAATATATAAAAACCACCTAATTAATTTCTTTCGGAAATATAAATTTTTTGAGTAAACCTATCATAACTATTTGATAAATTAATAATGTAAATTCCATCATTTAAGTAAGGTAAATTTAATTTATTAATAAAATTAGTTTTTAACACCAATCTACCTGTTATATCATATATACTTATATTATCGTAATGATTTAAGTTTTCTTTTATAATAATACTTTTATTTTCAGAATAAATTACAGGAAAAATAATGGTTTTATTATTAATATCTAATGAATTCAGAATTGTTAAATTTAAAGTAACTACACTATCACAACCAACAGAATTAGTTAACGTGTGGGTAGCTGTGTTGTTAGAAGAAGAGTAAATATTTCCATCTATCCACAATAAGCTATCTTGAGTAGTTATACTATCTACACCATAAGTTGTATTAAGTATTGTTAAATCAAAGTTAACAATACTGTCACAGCCATGATAGTTTTGAAGTGTATGTGTAGCAGTGTTATTAGAGGATGTATATTCAATTCCGTCGATCCATATGAAATTATCGCAAGCAGTATGAAGGTCTGTAGAAGTTGAAGAATTATTGATTGTTAAATCCAAAGTAATAATGCTATCACATCCATTTGTTGTTTCTAAAATATAAGTTGCTGAATTATTACTTGAGTTATAAGTTACACCATCCATCCAAGTAAAAGAATCACAAGAAGATTGAATATCGTTAGAGTGCTGAGAACTATTTATGGTGAGATTTAAATTGATTATACTATCACAGCCATGAATAGTTTGTAATACTAAATTGGAGGAATTATTATTTGAAAAATATGTGGAGCCATCAATCCATTCAAGGCTGTCACAAGCTATCCTTGTATCTAAAATATTGAATTTTGGGTAAATTGTTAGATTTAAAAATACTGTGCTATCACATCCATTTGAAGAACTTAAGACTGTTGATGCAATATTATTATTTGAGTTGTATGTAATCCCATTAATCCAAGTGAAAGAATCACATGCGACTTGAGTGTCAAATCCAACAAATAAATTAGTTGTATCAATTACATTAATGACTTTTTGGAATTGACTCGTACAAATTCCAATACTATCATTATCAGCATTTAAAAGAACAGTGTAAGACCCTGGACATAAAAAACTATGAGTAGGGTTCTGCATATCTGAGGAATTACCATCACCAAAATGCCAATTATAATGAGATGCCCCAGATGATGTGTTTCTAAAAAGTATTTCTTCTATTAAATTAGTGTCAAGGAAAATTGTATCAATGGATGTAGAAAACTGAGAAATTACCTCAGCTGGTTGAGTTATTATTATATCCTGATTTTCCATCGAACAGGCATTAGAATCATTAGTTATAATATTATAAATACCTGCATTCAAACCTTCAAAATAAATAGAATCATGAGATGCTAAAACTGAGTCTATTACATTATTACTGTTATCTATTAAGTTAAATGTTCTTCCGGCTAATCCTATTCCAGTTAAGCTAACCATTGCATTACTATCATTATAACAAGATGAATTCGTAACATTAATATCATAATTCACACTTATTTGTAACTTAAATCTGGGCATTGGAGCAAGAGAATCACTAGAAAATGAGTAGACACTATCCGTTCTTAAATCTGTAATAGTTCCGTTATGAAGATCTTCAAGAATAAGGCAAGAGCCAACCATAAATTGGCTAAGGTTATTAAACTTAATTGTATGACTACCATGTGCTAAGTTCCCTGCTTTAACATCAAAAAAGACATTTGCACTTTGATTATTATTAATACACATTTTATGTAAATCATTATTTTGATTATCTAAAAAATAAATATTAGGAGCATAGTCAGGATAGGGTGTATATAGCTTAGGACTCTCTTGGGTAGAATCATAGTCAATGGTATATTCAGAACCTGCTTTTAAATGAGCATTATCATAATAGGTATTTTGATCGGACGTAAGTCTTAAACTTAGTGGTAGATTAATTCCGTTATTAGATTTCTCAAAACTTGAAGAAGACTTCGTTGTTTGATTAACTTTAAAATCAATGTCTTTTGCATCAGAAAGATGAACAAAAAAACCCTGATTTTGAGCAATTATAATAGATTCCCCTAAGTCCTCTTTATCTTTATAATTTCCAGCGTCACCTGAAAATATCCAATAATCGTCAGTGAAATTTGAAGTTCCAGATTCTGTTCTTAAAGATGAAAAATTCAAATTAGCAGGGTACGGATTAGAAACCAAATTATATCCAGTTTCCCCTGAAATAGTTACATCTGTAAAACATGGATCATTTTCTGAGAGACCATTAGTCATTGAGAGATTTGTTGCTCCTGCACTAGTATAAATTAAAGTTCCAATACCATCAGAAATGCTTTGACTGATACTGGTGACATCAACATAAAGATCAGATGCAGAATTATAGGTCTTTACATTATAAAAACCACAACCACCAAAAGAAAAGTTATTATTGGCAGTTGCACCATCAATACCACAAAAGATATATTCATCATCTAATTCAGCTAGTGTAGAAGATTTAATTGGCGAACAAACCATTCTATAGCCATGCTTAGTTGCATTATAAAAAAGCTCAGAAGTGAATGCTCCGCTAGTATGTTGGTAATTTAAACTTGAACCAACTACAATTGCACCATTATTTGACGCATTACTTTTAAGAACAACTGTAGCACCATCTTGAGTGAAATTTCCAGATGATGTTTCCATAACATCAAATAAATTAATGGTTGGTTTATTTGAAGACCCATCTCCAAGTGTTAATCCACCAAACGTTTTATTCAATAAAATATTATAAAAATTATTTGTTCCAGTTCCTGTAATTGAACTAGGATTAGAACCATTAAATGTAATTGTATTCCCTGAAGATGAAGAAAATGTAGCATTGTTAACCCAATTACCACTGACACTAAAATCACCATCAGCTGTTATCGACCCACCTAATATAGATACATTTTTTAAAGCATTATCTTTTGGAAGTGGAAAGTCACCAGTATAGTTTAGTTCAATATTACCGTTTTGGGATTTAAAAACATCAGTGAATTTTTGAGTAGAGGATGCTCCTAAAAAATCTGAAGTGTTTATAATAAAAGTACCATTGTTGGTAATTGTACCACCGCTTTGCCCTTTGGTTACTTTACCATTGATTGTAGCCGTTGCGCCATCAGCTAGAATCAAAGAAGACCCAACTGTCATTCTGATTCTGTTTACAGAAATATCTACATCACAATTAAGAATGTAATTATTGATAAGCAAATAAACATTATCAATAGAACCGCTTCCGGCAAAATCTCTGTTTCTAGACACATGGAATTTTCCTGGACCTGTAATATTTCCATCAATATGACAATCTAAAGGCGATGTGCTTCCTTGAATAAAAAGTTTCTTTGTATCTGTAGCATCTAATTGAATATTTTTTCCGCTACTTACTTCGATACTTTGACATATAGCATGATCTAATGCTAAATTTGAAATTGAAACATTATGATTTATAATAACATGATCATTAGCATCAGGTTTTGCATCATCGTCACTACCAGAATCTACATTCCATACTATTTGATCCCACCTTCCGTCACTTGATGAACTTAAGGTTGCTTGAGAAAACAAAAAACCATAAAGCATCATTAAAAAAAAGGTGAATAAAAATCTATCAATCATAGTTTGCAAATATAGACAGAATATCAAAGAAATTATTGATTAATTTCTAGTAAAATGGTATTCAATCTTAATAGTGATTTATCATAACTAAATTTAGATTTCCATTTATTTAAAACAGATTCACTGATTTCATCTCTATTATTTCTTAAATATTCATAACAACTTATAAAATCGTTTTCACAAAAATATTTTTTTAATAGTAATTTTTCATCATTTACAATCTCAAAACAACCGCCTACATCAGTAGAAATAATAGGGATACCAAAAGATGCCACTTCCATCATTGAAATTGGAAGGCCTTCGCTTTCGCTGACACTCAAGAAAAAGTCAATATTTTGGTTTTCATAAAAATCAAATATTATTTTTTGAGAAGTTTCTCCTTTTAATTTATATGAAATATTTTGATAATTTTCTATTTTTTCAAGCTCTTCATAAAATAAATTATAATTGTTTTTTGGTAAAGCCCCGAAATGAATCCAATTTATTTTGATATCAGTGATCTTATTTAGCGATATCAACAAATTTGGTATTTTATGTACAGATTTCACTTTTCTAATATGAGAACATGAAACTATTACAATTTCATTACTAATTTGGAATTTTTCAAGCTTATTAGTGATATTTTTTACTCCTAAATGATAGGTTTTAAATTTATAGAAAAATTCTGGATATCTATTTTTTAAATAATCTGTACCATGTTTGGAAACCGATAATATTTTGTCAGCATTTGAAAAAATAAAATTTCTAAAAGATAATTTATTTGTTTTAGGTTCAATACCCTCGTACAAATCTCTGCCATGTGTAAGAGTAATAAAATTTACTTTAGAATTGTTTTTTTTAATAAAGGATGGAATTAAAGCAAATTCATATGTAAAAAAAGAATACAAATAATCATTTTCATTGAAATTAAAATGTTTAGAGATAAGTTTATAATTTGATAAGTACTTAATCAAGTAAGATAGTCTTATTCGAAAATTAAAAAAATAGCTTATTGAGGTATATTTTGAAAATGTGTCTTTCAAAAAGATTTTACAAATAAGAAAAAAATTATTTATGAAAAGTTTATGTTTACTTAAAGTTAAGTTATCATCAATTTTTTTAGCTTTTACATTTTCTGGGAATATAATATCAACATCATTAATAAAATAAAACACAAAAACTTCCTCGAATAATTCTGAAAGTTTATTTATCTCCGAAATAGTGAAAGAAGACTTTAAACTATCCATGAAAAAAAAACATCTTTTGAATTTCATTTTGTCATTGTCAGATTATCCCAAAAATCTTCTATTTGTGAAAAAAAGTTTTGCTTATTATGAACTTCTTTAACTAATTTAATACTTTCATTCATCATCTCCTCAAGGGCTTGCTCATGAATTGAAACCACTTGTCTTAAAACATCCGACAAACCTTCAGGGGAATCTTTTTTTAATAAAAAACCATTAATGTTATCTTTAACCATTAAATCTGTCTGACCAACGTCTCTAGCAACTATAATATTTCCTGAGGCCATTGCTTCCATCATACTTAAAGAAGGAAAATTTTCGTAATCTTGAGTAGAAACATAACAAGAAGTGTGTGGGAATACTTTTTCTAATCTTCCATAGCTTTTCAAAGTAATAATGTCACTTAATGCATACTTATCAATTAGCTTTATTAAATGTTTTTTTAGAGGCCCATCTCCATACATTTCAAACTTCCAATCTGAATTTTTGAATTTTTGGTTATTAAATAAAATATTAACAGCCTCAATAAACCAATTTGGTTTTTTTTGATCGTCAAACCTACTTGCAAAAACTATAATCTTATTTTTTTCTTTTGAAGGTTGAAATTTATCTGTGTTTGCAAATCTTGATTCAATGTTCTTAAAAATTATTTTAGTATCCGTTAAATCAATTTTCTTAAAATATTCAACATAAGCCTTGTACCAGCTAAAGACTCCATCAAAATTGATTAATTTTAGATGCTTTACATATCTTTCATAATAACTCTCATAATCAGAGTTAATTTTATCTTCTAAAATATATGGAATTTTACAATCCACAATATTCTGAACTAACTTCACTTTTATAAAAGGATTTTGCTTTAAAAAAATCATTCTATTAAAGTCAAATCGATTATAGTTTGCACAATGGACAATGCTAATGCTATGTTTTTTAATTTTAAAAAACATATCAATATTTTCTAAATATTTCTTGAATCTGTTATTAAATACTCTGAGCTTAATTAATTTACAATTCCTGAATAAAAGCTTATTTACATTATTTAACTCATAAATACTTTTTTGGTCAGTAAAAAAATAAATGTTGTATTTTGAATCGTCATATTTTGAATACAATTCAAAAAAATCAGCAAAAAAACGCTCTGCACCTCCACCGCCACTTAACGAATTTACTCCTACAAGATATATTGCAACATTTTTCTTCACGTATAATTCAGCTTTGAATAGAACTCATCTATTAAATTACTTTCAGATGGATAATTAATTAAAATTGATTCTGTATTATTATTTTTAAAAACAAATGTGCTTGAAGCAGCGACAGCAGAAGCACCATTTTTATACGCTTTTAAAAAGTCGCTTATACCTCTAGCACCACCATTTGCAATAACAGGAACTGAAACCAACTCAGAAACTAATTTAATCAAGTCCAAATCAAAACCTGAGAAAAATCCTCTTTTTTAAACATTATTTATACATAAGTAATCAAAATACTTAAAAAAAACTATTAACAATTTAAATAATTACGATTTTTAATTTAAATAATTTTAAATAGCATCTACAAAATCAAAAATTGATTTTTCAATTTTTGATTTATCAATAATAATATTTTTTGATTTTTCAATTTTGTTTTTTTTTGTATGCAATAATAATTCTATAAGCTCATTTTTATTGTCACAATACTCAAATAAACCTTTATTTATTTGATCTTCATATATCTTTTTCCCCTCTTCGTGAATAATTATAGATTTAACCCCAAATTCCAATGCATCAACACATACAGATGACCATTGTGTAATATTTATATCAATATTTTTCAAAATATAAAATAATGGTACCGATGAAGCCTCTTCAATATTAACATTTGTTAATTTATCACAATCTTTCCAATTTACTGAACTAAAAGTTTGAGTAGGATGAGTTCTTAAGAGCCAAAAAATATTTTTATTTTGTTCAATAATTTCTACCAACCAGTCTGGGAAAACCATATTATAGTCTAAAGGTTGTAAAGAAAATAAAGCTACTTTCTTATATTTTTTTAACTCTAAAAAATTTAATCGTTTTTTATTTACTTTTGTAAAATCTTCTATGCATTTAGTTACCCATGGGTTACCAACTGAAAATGTACTATGTTTTGTAAATTCTTTAGGGAAATATTTTGAAAGTTCTTTCGAAAAACCATCTCCCCATGTGAAAAAAAAATCTGGAAGCAACTTATAACCATTTTTTGGGAATTGATGTAAATGTGACTTCATATGATTATATTTCCCATTTTTTCCATGCTGAATTTCTACAGCTTTTATTCCCAATTCTTTTGCAGCTAGTGTTAAACCAAAACATTCTGTAGAATAATATGGAATTAAGAACACTACCCTAGGATTTGTTTTTTTAAGTACTTTTTTAAAAAGTTCGTAATTAGCTATAATTTCAAAAAGTTTTCTTTTAAAATACCTTTCATTTATTTTAATGTCAAGTTCACTTTTAATTGAATCAATTTGCTTATCAATTAAACTATTATTAAAAAGAAAAAAAAAAGAAAATTTAATCTCTTTTATTAACTTATTTGAAATGTGTAAACATGGAATTAACGGATTAATTTTTTTTTCATAATCCGAAACAACATATTTAGAACAAGAGTACCTGTCTTTCAAAATTTCTATGTAAGGATCAATAAATCTATTATAATCCTTTCCGGAAATTAAATCAAAATAGTGACTATAAGATGAAAGAAAAAATAGATCACACTTTTTAAATTTCCATTTAGAGCTTTTTATTTTATAGTTAATAGTATTTTTAAAAATTATAATTATGTGAATTAATATAATTTTTAACGTTTTTTTATTTTTCTTTTCTTTTGGTGATGATCCTTTAATATTTTGAATAAACTCATTCAAAAAATTCTCTCTAACTAATGGCCATAATTCAATACCCTTAAACTTATATTTAACTATATTAAAGTTTTTTTCACAAAATATTATCTTATTTACATCCTCAAAAGTGCTCAATTTATGCTATTTTATTTAAAAAAATCTATAAGTAAAAATTGTATTTTTTTATAGTCAACATTTTTAACTGTCGGAAAATTAATTCCACGTTTAGAAATAACTAAACTATTTTCATTCGAAAAACTATATTTATTGTAAATAGGCATTTGACTAAGTGGGTAGAAAAAAGGACGACAGTCAATCATATTATTACTAAACATTTTAATTAATTCATCTCTTTTTTCGTAAACTAAACCAGAAACTAACCAAACAACTTTTTCAATATTATTTATATTTTTTTGCCATTCTATGTGCTTATCGCCGATTTCATATTTATAGTTGCTTTCAATTATTTTTCTTTCGTTAAGTATTTTGTCGATATTTTCCAATTGTGCACATCCAATTGCTGCCTGTAAATTAGTCATTCTGTAGTTAAATCCAACCTCATTATGCCAATATTTTTTTGTCAAACTCATACCGTGATCTCTTAAAATTCTCATTTTTTGATCTAAAGATTTTGAATTAGTTACACACATACCTCCTTCACCTGTTGTAATTATTTTATTACCAAAAAAAGAAAATGTAGATATATCCCCAAAACTACCTACCTTTTCACCATTGAATTTAGCTCCGTGAGCTTCTGCACAATCTTCAATTACATAAAGATTATTTTTTTTAGCAATTTTCATAATGGCACTCATCTCACAAGGTTGTCCATAAATATGAACAGGAATAATAGCTTTTGTTTTATTATTGATTGCCTCTTTAATTGCCTTTGGTGAAATTGTCCAACTTTGAATATCAACATCAACAATAACTGGTTTTGCCCCTGATAATAAAACAGCATTAATGGTTGCCGCAAACGTTAAATCTGGTAATATGACCTCATCACCTTTTCCAACACCTAATGCTTTTAAAGCTAAATGTATAGATACAGTACCATTCGATGTTGACACACCAAATTGTGTATTACAAAATGTGGAAAATTCTTGTTCAAAACGGGTAATATATTCCCCTCTACTAGAAATCCATGTTGAAAGTAAAGCATCATTTACATATTTAATTTCGTTACCATAAAGTTTTGGTTCTGCAACAGGTGTATAATGTGTTTTATGCTGATATCTAAAATAATCTACTGGCTTAAAATCAGAATTTAGAATTGGAATAATTCTTACTTTTTTATTTGTTTTTTTTAGAAGTTCTTGAATATCTTCTCCTAATTTAGCATAGACAAAATTATCTGATATAAAATTATAAATGTTGTCATCAAGATTTGCACCTTCTAATAAAATACGTCTAATATCGCCATCTGTAACAACTCCCTGAAGTTTTTTTTCTTTATTCACAATAAAGGCAATTCCTGCAGGTTCAGAATTAATGTAATTTAAACTCTCTCGAATAGTAATATTGTTTGGACATATTGATTTTTCCATACTATTGGATTAAATTATTTAGCCATTTATATGTTTGTTTAATTTCATCAATTTCTTCATAAACCTCTAATGTAATTGTTTTATTTATTGGAGGATGATTCATTAGATGATTATAGATAGGTGAGTTAATAAATATATTAAAATTAGTATCAGATTTACCATTGTTATCACTTAAATGAATATAGTCAGTATTGGTAGTAAAATTATCAAACTCATTTTCAACATTTAAACCAAGAGATTTTGATGACACATAGCTATGTGCATAATCAAATATGTATTTAAAATCATTTAAATTTTCATTAAAAAATTGTAATTCAGACGATTCTACAAATAAAAAAGGATTTTCTTGAAATGTTTTTAAATTTTCAAACGATAGTACATTGTTTTCAATATAAATACTAATATTAAGCTCATCAGCAGTACTTTTTAAAATATGATAGTTTTCTATAAATTTATTTATAGCTAAAGTTTTGTTGAACAGCTTTTGCCTATTAATTTTTCCACCGATTTTATTGACTGGGATATTAATTAAAAATCCAGCATGAAAACCAATTTTATCACACCCCAAAATTGATGCATTTTCTATTGCATTTAAAGCATGAGAAATACTTCTTTTTTCAATTTCCTTATCTAAGGAAGATAAATTAAATACAAAAGAATTTAATGGTGGAGGGAAATAATTGTGTACTAAATAATTCAAATTGAATCTCATTTTAAGTTCTAATAAATCATCTATAAGGCCATCATAAAACTTTGTTCCACCTGAGAGTTCAATATTTAAAAAATCATTTTCAGCAAGTTCCTCAACACAATCTGCAATTTTAGTTTTTTTTATACAACTTGAAGAAATATAAATCATTTGATTTTTTTAGCGGGTGTGCCGACATAAGTTCCCGGATAAGTTATATTTTTTAGAACAACTGATCCTGCTCCAACAATAACATTTTTACATATCTCAACACCATCTAATATCACTGCACCAGCACCTATAAGACAATTATTGCCAATTTTCACTCTTCCAGAGATTATACTTCCTATTGAAATATGACAATTATCTCCGATAATGGATTCATGTTCAATTATAGAGCTTGAATTAATAATACAATTATTCCCAATTTTTACTAAAACATTAATAGTCACATTTGGAAAAATCATAGTTGATTTACCAACTTTTAAACTTTCATGAAAATATACTGTAGGATGAATAATAGGTTTTTGATATAACATATCATGAAATTCACGAATTTTATTTAATCGTTTTATATTATCTCCAACTGCTACAACAACATTGGATTTTTCAGAAATTTCATTAATATTCTTACAAGGAGTACCAAAAATATTTTCATTAATAATTGTGTGATCATCATAAATTGCTTCAACTAAGATTCCTAAATCATTCAACATTCCCATTACAGATCTAGCATGGCTACCAGCGCCGATAATTGACAGTTTGTTCATATTTTAATAATATCATTATGATGAAAATCTGATATTGCATATGTTCCAAATACAATATCATATTTAAGAGGAGAAATTCCTCTTCCACCAGTTCTTTTAGCAACAATATTGTCATCATTTAATAATTCTCCTTTATTAATATATCTCTTAGCTACAAAACATTTTTGTAGAGATTTTCTAGTATCTAATTCAGAAGCAGTAGGTTTTTTTTCATTTTCACCTAAGAAAATTTCAATTTTCCTTATTTCAGAAACATATTCTTTTAACTCTTCTGGACTAAGTGATGCTTTATGATCTGGGCCAGAATCATTTTTATTCAATGTAAAATGTTTTTCAATGTATTTTGCCCCCATTGGAATTGCATAAAGAGAAGCACCAAACCCAATTGTATGATCTGAATATCCTAAGGTACAGTCAAATTTTTCATTATATGTTTTCAAAACATTTAAATTAACTTCATTATTATAAGTAGGATAATTAGCAGTACAATGCATCAAAACTAAATTTTTATTAAGATGAAGAATGGATTCTACAGCCCTTTCAACTTCAGACATGTAGCACATACCCGTAGATAATATTATTTTTTTACCAGTTTTTGCCACTTTTTTTAGAAATGGAATATTAGTAGCATCTGTTGATGCTATTTTATACGAATTAAGATTTAAAGATTCTAATTCTATTAAACTTTCTTCATCAAAAGGAGTTATTAAAAATTCAATCTTTTTAGACTCACAATATTTTTTTAAGACTTTATAACCTTTTAAATTCAACTCTAGAGATTTTAACATTTCTGATTGTGATATATTAGGGTCTGTATTTTTTTTTTGATAAGGGGCTTTCTTTATATTATCAATTATTAAATGTTCCGTTTTAAACGCTTGGAATTTAACAGCATCTGCACCGGCTAAAGATGCAACGTCAATTAATTTTTTTGCTAAATCAATACGGCCATTATGATTAACACCTGCTTCTGCTATTATATAAATCTTATTGGACATCTTCTAATAAAATATTTTCATATTTAGGAATATTTTTATTGGCCTTTTTACCACTTAACAGATTCATAAGATTTGGAGCAAGACCAGGAAATTTGTTTCTTATAAAAGAAACACAATCACTATCAATTATTTCGCCTTTATTGATTTCTCTATTTGCAACAATACTCTTTTTTTGAAATTTTCTATATTTTAAATCACTTGCAGAAAATTTATCATATTCCTTTAACCCTAAAGCTTTAAATGATTTTTTAACTCTTTTAACATAAGACTTAAATTCTTCAGGTTCAAGAGCAGCTTCAAAATCAATTCCTTTTTTTGATCTATCGAGGGTAATGTGTTTTTCCAATACACAAACACCTTTACCAATGGCAATCATATCTACATATTGAGAAAAGACATCATTTCCTGACGTATGATCAGCATAACCTACTGGAATATATGGAAAATAATCTTTTATTAAATCTAAACGCAAGATATTTAAGTCTTGTATTTCCGTTGGGAAATTTTGAACTCCATGCATTAGAATTATCTTATCAGAACCATGTTCACTTAAAAATTCTAACCCTGTTTTAATCTCATTTATTTTTGATGCACCAGTTCCTAAAGTAATAGGAAGTTTTGATTCAGCTACAGCTAACAAAACTTCGGGATTAGATAAATCTGAAGAATTCAATTTAATAGCATCACATTTAGTTTCAATTGCTAATTGAACACTTGGCACGTCATAGGTACAAGCAAAAACAGAAATATTTGATTTTCTGCAATAGTACACGAGAGCTTTCCATTCTTCGTGCGAAAATTCAATTTCATTAATCACTTGATAAGCTTCGTGTAATGGAGTAACAGTTTCATCTGCAACAAAAAACTGAAGTTGGATAGCATCAGCACCAGCATTAATTGCAGCGTCAATTAACTTTTTTGCTTGATTAATAGATCCATTATGAGCGCATGCCATTTCTGCAATTATAAAAGGTTTTTCTTTAAAAGAAATTAGCCTATTGTTAATTTTAAACTCATTACAAAAATTCATAAGCTACCAATTAAATTCATTAAATATTTCTTTCATCTTTTTTACTTCATTTTTAGAAAATTGCTTCATTGGCCTTCTTTCATTTAATGAACATAAACCCTTTAAATGCATAGCAATTTTAAGTGATGGATGCCAACCCAAAGGAACAACTTTTTCAAAATATTTAAGTTCTAAATTTTCAACAATTTCTGTAGCCTGATTAATATTTCCTGAGAAAATTTTTTCATAAAAATCAATTTCTATTTCAGGGATGAAATTACCTATTCCTCCTAAATATGCTTTAGCACCTCTTTCAAAATCCCTATATAAATATCTACTCATTCCTCCACCAGCACCAATTATAATTACATCTTCAGAAAAGGTTTCAACTAATAAATTAGAATGCTCAATATCTAGAGATTCTTCTTTCATCCCAACAATATTTTCAAGAGAAAACAACATTTTTAGTAATTCAATTGAATACTGCACATTACCACTTCCTAATCCATTTCTCATTGGCATTTCATGAATTAAAATTTTGATTCTAAGTTCCTGAGAAAGAGATTTAAAAAAAGAAAAAGTATTATCAAAACCATAAAATCTTTCAGGAAAATAAACTAAAAAATAATCAGCATTAATTGACTCTGCGTGTTTTCCAAATTCAATTGCATTTTTTAGTCCACCTGACATCGGGTTAGCCACAATAGATTGTGTTATTCCAGTACAACCTCTTACTAGAGCCTCATTATTTTTCATAACTTCACGCCAAGAAAGAAGATTATACCTACTAGTACCAACTGTAGTCATAACAGCAGGAATAGAATTTTCAGAAAGAAAATTCACATATTTTTCCATTGCTTTTAAATCCAAAGATTCATCATCATTAAAAAAAGTTGGAACTGGTATAACTGGACCTTTAATTAAATGACTATAATTCATTATTTTTTAGTTTTTGGGCTATAATTTCTGCTATTTCAAATTGATAAGGATAATCTATATCAAAAGAGGACAAATTTGACATTTCATAACACATCATTTCTTGATTGAAAAAACTTTTATTATTTATAAAAGCTTTAATTGAAGCTATATAAATAGCTCCATTTGGATGGTATTTTTTATCAATATCCTGACTTCTTGTTATTTGATAAGATTTTTCATTTTGCATAGTAACTACATTATTACTTTTATTAAGTGCTAATTGAATTGGAAACTCATATTGGGTCACACTAATTAAAAAATCATACTTTAAATTGTTTACAAACAAATTTACTGCATTAACTATGTCTTCGGATTTACGAAATGGACAAGTAGGTAAAAGAGCTGCAATATTATCAAATTTTTTTTCTAAATTAAGTCTATTAATTATTTCTTCAACAACTTGAACTTTAGTAATTAAATCTCCAGAAAAATTCTCAGGTCTTTTGTCAATTGAAACGCCCTGATTAATTGATATTTCTAAAATTTCTTCATCATCACTGCTTACAATTATTTCATCAAACTTTTTTGAATCCTTGGCCGCTTGAATAGTATAATTTATTAGAGGTATACCATTTAATTTTCTTATATTTTTTCTTGGAATTCTTTTTGAACCTCCCCTTGCTGGTATTACACAAATATTTTTCAAATTATATAAATTAATAAGATTATTAAATATCTAAATAATTAAAATTATTTTCAAGCTTTTTAAGCTCTGATTCTATTATCTTCTTTTCGTGAGCTGAAATACTCGTTATTCCATTTCCTATTCGGTTTTTAGAAATACCATTAAATTGCTTTCCACTGCTGCTATTTCCACCCCATGGTTTGCCACCAATTGAAACTGACAACATACTTTCTGAAAATGGAATTTTAATCCAATTAGAAAGCTTAATCATTTCTGATTTTAATTCGCAAATTAAATCTTCATATTTAATTATTTTGTAGTTATTATTTATGTTTTGATTTGCTATTTCGAAAGATTTAAGAATATACTTAAAAAAATAATTATTCAAAAGTTCATTATTTGAATAGCTATTGTTGATATTTAAAGCATTTTTTCGATAAGCTAAGTAATTATCATAAGGGTTTCTTAGCATATGGATTATTTTTGCGTTAGGAAAATCATTAAGAATATCCTTGATATAAAACATATGAATAGGTGTTTTATCAACAAAACCAATTAATTCATTTTTATTTTTATTGTTAGATATTCTAAATGATTCTAATAAATTTTTATAAAAGAAAACTCTTGAGTGATTTACAAAATCATATTTACTAATTTGTTTTTTAAATATTTTAAAATCAATATTTGAAAAGTCTCTAAATTTCTCATTACTATGTTTAGTATAGGTTTGGAATGACATCCAAGAAAATTTAGATTCATTTACCCAATAATTTTTGAATTTTTTTCTATAATTAATGTCATTTAAATTGAATTTATCGTACTCCCTGTAATACATTGACTCCACCGGAAAAACCAATAAATTAGGATGATAATCAAGTAAACTTTGAAGTAAAGTAGTACCTGACTTTCCAGATCCTACTATAAAAACTGGATTATTTAAATATTTTGATTCAAAATCAGTATTTTTATTGTGATTTTTAAAATCAAAAAAATTCTTTTTCATAACTAAGGTTTAAAATTTAGACTTTTTAAATCCCAATTAATATTAGGAGCAACAATAGCAGTTGATCTGTATCCGTTATTTATCGATCTATATGACGAATTATCAATAATGTCAAAATCAATTACAAATTCATATCGCTGAATTGAACCATGTAGTTTATGAGTTAAATTTACACTTATAAAATACTGACCTGGCTTTAATAATTTGCTAGGAAATTTTAAATAATATTGATGAAGTCCTTTAGAAGCCTTAGAAAGGTTAGATTGTTTTAAATCGTTATCCGCAGTATGAAATACTTGGTTTCCTTGTGAATCATTAACGTACACAATACAGTAATAATTTATATCAGATTTTACAACATTAATATTTAATTCAAGATTTAAATTTTCAAAATATTCAAAATTATTTTTGATCACATTTTCATTACTAAAAATTTTAACTGAATTCAGATAAATTGTGTTGTTAATGTTATTATCTAAATCGATTTTTCCAAAATGTTGTTTTACATCATTTTTTCTAAGATAGTTCTTAATTGCATCTGAAGAACTGCCAATATACTCTACTAATCCATTTGACAATAGAATTCCCTTGTTACATAAATTATTTATCACACTCATATTATGGCTGACAAACAAAATAGTTCTACCTTCCTCACTCACATCCTTCATTTTTCCAAGACATTTTTTTTGAAATTCTGCATCTCCAACTGCTAAAACTTCATCCACAATTAATATATCAGGTTCCATATGA
>MDTC01058905.1_pt1 | contig 39520 bp, 48 predicted proteins | sample 811181 | NCBI WGS metagenome assembly MDTC01 (sample SAMN05326644, study PRJNA326480) | marine metagenome | isolation source: seawater | place: Pacific Ocean: North | collected 2011
GGTAGAGGTACAGAAAAACAATTTCAAATATATGGACACCCTAATTTTCCAAAATCTAAATTTACATTTAAACCATCTCCAAACTTTGGTTCAAAAACACCAAAATGGAATGGTAATTTATGTAATGGTGTGTCTTTAGAGAAAATTAAAGTTTCTGATCAATTAAATTTAAATTGGTTAATTGACGCTTATGAAAAATTACCAAAAAAATATTTTTTTTTTAAAGATAGTTTTGAAAGAATTGCGGGAACAGATAAACTAAGAAAACAAATAATAAACAAAATTTCAATTAATGATATAAGAAGAAGTTGGGAAGCGGGACTTACTAATTTTAAAAAAATAAGAAAAAAATATTTAATTTATCCTGATTACGATTTAAACTCATTTGAAAATTGAAAACATATAATTTTTAAATTAAACTAATTCAAAAAAACCTAGGGTATATTAAGGTATTTGTGAGTTTGTAAAGAAACTTTCCATTTTGGGTTTTTCATTACATAACTAACTATTTCTGGAGTCATTTTTTCTCGCTTACCCCATTCAGGCTGAAGAAATAATTTACAATTTTTATTAACTTTTTTGGATTCTTTTTCAGCAAATTCAAAATCATTTTTATTGTAGATTATTATTTTTAATTCATCTGCAATTCTATATGCATCTTGAACAGGTTTCTTATTTTTTTTTGGAGAAAGGCAAAACCAGTCCCAAGACCCAGAAATACAATATGATCCAGAGGTTTCAAGATGAATACTCATTCCTTTATCTTTCAATATTTTTGTTAATGGATTCATATTCCACATCAGAGGTTCACCTCCTGTTATTACGATTGTATTTGAATATTTAAATGCCTCTTCTGCGATCGAAAATATACTTGTTGTAGGATGTGTTTCTGGATTCCAACTCTCTTTAACATCGCACCAATGACATCCAACATCACAGCCCCCTATTCGAATAAAATATGCTGCACTTCCTTTGTGATAGCCCTCACCTTGAATAGTATAAAATGCTTCCATTAATGGTAGCATTTTCCCTAACTTTACTTTGTCAAGTTCAACATTTTTATTCATGCCAACAAAGATAATAGAATGAGATTTACTGTGTCCAAAAAATAATTAACTTTATTGTATGAAAAATCTTTCCCCATTCCATCTTGCTATTCCAGTCGATAATCTTGACAAAGCCATTAACTTTTATGAAAATATTTTAGGCTTTAATCCAGGAAGAAAAAGTGAGCATTGGGCAGATTATAATTTCTTTGGTCATCAACTAGTTGTTCATCATGATCCATCTCATAAGACTAAAAATCATCATAACGAAGTTGATGGAAAGTCTGTACCTGTTCCACACTTTGGAGTAGTTCTTCCATGGAATGATTTTGATGATTTTGCAAATAGAATAGAAAAATCTGATGAGATTGATTTTGTAATTGATCCTTATGTTAGATTTGAAGGTTTACCAGGAGAACAAAAAACACTCTTTTTTTATGATCCTGCAGGTAATGCACTAGAGTTCAAAAGCTTTAAAGATATTAATCAACTTTTTGAAATATAATATGAATTGGCTTAATTTTCTTGACCAAAGTTTTGACTCAATATTTTCTCAATCAATAAGAAAAACAGTTGAGAAATATACTTTATGGACCTCAATTATTGGATTTATAATTCATCTTTTACTAATTTATTTGAACAATTATGACCTGTTAATTCTAAATTTCTCTGGTAATTTATTAAATGACCCTATTTCTGCAATATATACGCCATTTTCAATAATATTATTTTATGAAACATATTTATTAATCTTTTATTTACCAAGATCTTTTACAACAGCAATTTCTAAACAGTTTGAGATTATTTCTTTGATTGTTATAAGAAAAATTTTTAATGATATTCCAAAAATTAATCTGGATGTTAACTGGCTAGAGAACGTAGAAAATATTCAATTAATCTATGATCTTATTGGTATTTTAGTTCTATATTTTTTGATATACTTATTTAACTCTAGTAAGGAAAAAATTCAAAAAAAACCTGTCAATGATGTTATCAAAAGATTTATTAGCACAAAAAAAGGTGTCAGTATAATTTTATTACCATTATTGATTCTAATGTCAATTTATAGTGTGTCAAATTGGATTTATGAATTATATCTTTTAAATGAAAATATTAAAGTGGGTATATCTAATATTAATTCGATTTTTTACAACGAATTTTTTACAATACTTATTTTAGCAGACGTCTTTATTTTATTACTTTCTTTTCAATATACAGAAAAATATAGTCAACTTATAAGAAATACAGGTTTCGTGATTTGTACAATTTTAATAAGACTATCTTTTTCATCAAAAGGATTAGCAAATATTCTTTTAATTGTATCTAGTGTTCTTTTTGGGCTTATTATTTTGAGAATTTATCAAGCATTTGAAAAAGATAATTAATCTTTTTTTTGACATGCCTTCAAAGTATTCTTTAACAACATAGCTATAGTCATAGGACCTACTCCACCTGGCACTGGAGTTATATAGCTTGATTTTTTCGAAACATTTTTATAATCTACATCCCCTTTAATAAGGTAACCTTTTAAAGCGGTCTTATCAAGCACACGGGTTATACCAACATCAATAACAACTGCATCTTTTTTCACCATATCTTCTTTAATAAATTCAGGGATTCCTAGAGCAGAAATTATTATATCAGCTTCTAAACTCAACTCTTTAATGTTTTTGGTCCTACTATGAGCAATAGTGACTGTGGCGTTTCCATATGAACCTTTTTGACTCATTAAAATACTTATAGGCCTACCAACTATATTACTCCTTCCAATAACTAAACATTTTTTACCACTAGTTTTAATATCGTATCGTTTTAATATTTCCATTATTCCATATGGAGTTGCTGGAATAAAAGAAGGTAGCTCAAGTACCATCCTGCCAAAATTGGTAGGATGGAATCCATCGACATCTTTGACAGGGTCTACTGACAATAAAATTTTTTCTTCATTAATATGTTTTGGAAGGGGTAATTGAACTATATAACCATCTATATTTGAATTTTTATTAAGTTTTTCTATTTGATATAAAAGATCATTTTCACTTATTGACTTTTCAAGATGTATTAATGTTGATTCAAATCCAACTTCTTCACATGATCTGACTTTACTCCCAACATAAGTAAGACTTGCACCATCATCTCCAACAATAAGGGCTGCTAGATGTGGCTTTTTCAACCCTAAAGACAATCTTACACCAACAGACTCTTTTATTTCTTGTTTTATTATATTGGATAGATATTTTCCGTCTAAAATTTTCATATATTATTTCTGATTTTGAAACATTTGCATCATTTGTCTTCCTTTTCCACCTTGCATCATTTTCATCATTTTACTCATTTGATTAAATTGTTTTATTATTTGGTTGACTTCGGAAATATCTTTTCCTGAACCCTGAGCAATTCTTTTTTTTCTGCTAGAATTCAAAATATTAGGGAATGACCTTTCTTTAGGTGTCATTGAAGAAATTATTACTTCAATATTTTTAAATGCATTTTCATCAATTTCTTGATCACCAATCATTTTATTTGCTCCAGGAATCATACCAACAAGATCCTTCAAACTTCCCATTTTTTTAATTTGATTAATCTGACTTAAAAAGTCATCAAAGCCAAATTTATTTTTTGCTAACTTTTTACTAATTTTTCTAGCTTGATCCTCATCAAATTGATCTTGTGCTCTTTCAACAAGTGAAACAACATCTCCCATGCCAAGAATTCTGTCAGCCATTCTATCAGGATAAAAAACATCAATAGCATCAATTTTTTCTCCAGTTCCAATAAATTTAATTGGCTTATCTACCACATTTCTAATCGATAAAGCAGCACCTCCTCTTGTATCTCCATCTAGTTTAGTCAAAACAACCCCATCAAAATTCAATTTATCATTAAAAGATTTAGCTGTGTTTACTGCATCTTGTCCAGTCATAGAGTCAACAACAAAAAGAGTTTCACTAGGCTTAATACTCTGATGTATCTCTGAAATTTCTTTCATTAAAACTTCATCAACCGCCAATCTTCCTGCAGTGTCAATTATAATTACATCATTTTTCTCTTTTTTTGCATAATTAAGAGCTTCATTAGCAATTTTAACAGGATTTTTTTCTTCAGTTTTTTTGAAAACTGGAACATCAATTTTATTTGCTAAAATCTCAAGCTGATCGATAGCTGCAGGTCTATATACATCACAAGCAACAAGAAGAGGTTTTTTTCTTTTTTTTGTTTTTAAATAATGAGCTAGTTTAGCTGAAAATGTAGTTTTACCAGAACCTTGAAGACCACTCATTAAAATAATAGAAGTGGTTTTGGATAAATTTAATTCATTTGAAGAGGACCCCATTAAATTAGCTAATTCATCCTTAACTATCTTAACCAATAGCTGTCCAGGCTTAAGATTAGTAAGTACATTCTGACCTAAAGCTTTAGTCTTTACATTATCAGTAAAATTTTTTGCTATTTTATAATTAACATCTGCATCCAGTAAAGCTCTTCTTATTTCCTTTAGGGTGGTGGCAACATTAATTTCAGTAATTTTACCATGTCCTTTGAGGACTTGAAAGGCCTTATCTAGTTTTTGACTTAAATTATTGAACATTTTTAAAATTAATTAATTAAAATTAATACAATTAATTGTTTAATTGAGTATGTGATGATTACTCTTTTATATAATTTAAATCCAAAATATCACATTCTTTCTGGAGTTTCAATACCCAATAAACTGCATGAATTAAAAATGATGTCTCCAACATTTTTTGTTAATATTAATCTAAAGTTTTTCAAATTTATATCTCTCTCTCCAAGTATAGATATATTTTGATAAAAAGAATTAAAAACTTTAACTAAGTCATATAGAAAGTTTGCAATTAAAGCAGGGCTAAGTGTTTTCCCAGCTTGTTTTATAACTTCTGGATAAATGATTAATTGCTTTAAGATTTCTTTTTCTTTCAAATCAATATTAATACTGTAATCTGGAGACCAGTCAATATTTTTATTTCTTAAAATAGATTGAATACGAGCATATGCATATTGAATAAAAGGGCCTGTGTTTCCATTAAAATCAAATGAATCTTCAGGATTAAATAAAATTCTTTTTTTAGGATCAACTTTGAGAATAAAGTACTTTAACGCTCCCAAACCAATCTGATTAAAAAGTTTTTGTGAATCAATAATATTGCTAACTTTTCCATTTTCTTCAGAAATAATCTGAGCAGATCTGCACATTGATTCTATTAAATCATCAGCGTCAACAACAGTGCCCTCTCTACTTTTCATTTTTCCTGAAGGCAGATCCACCATTCCATAGCTTAAATGAAAAAGTCTTTTAGACCAATCATATCCAAGTTTTTTTAATATCAGAAATAAAACCTTAAAATGATAATCTTGTTCATTTCCAACAGTATAAACCATTCCACTAATTTTTGATTGATCTAGGTAACGTTGATATGCTGTACCTAGATCCTGTGTTATGTATACTGATGTTCCATCAGCTCTTAAAAGTAATTTTTCATCTAATCCTTCAGAGGTCAAATCAACCCATACCGAACCGTCTTTTTTTGAATAAAAAATACCTTTTGAAAGACCTTCTTGAATTATTCTTTTTCCTAAAAGGTATGTTTCGCTTTCATAATAGTATGAGTTGAAATCAACACCAAGTTTTTTATATGTAGTTTCAAAACCTTTATAAACCCAATTATTCATTTTACTCCATAAGCTTATTGTTTCGGTGTCGTTAGCTTCCCATTTTTTTAAAAGATCCTTTGCTTGTATAAAAATAGGAGCATTAGCTCTTGCAAATTCTTCTGTTTTCCCATTTCGAATCATTTTCTGAACTTGTAGATTATATTCTTTGTTATATAAAACATAATACTGACCAACAAACTGATCTCCTTTTATTTTTTCTGAGTTCGGAGTTTTATTTTCTCCAAATAATTTCCATGCAATCATAGATTTACAAATATGGATTCCTCGATCATTAATAATTTGAGTTTTTAAAACTCTATTTCCATTAGCAGCTAAAATCTGGGAGATAGAATAACCAAGTATGTTGTTTCTTATATGACCTAAATGAAGGGGCTTATTTGTATTGGGTGAAGAATACTCAACCATAATTAAATCAGATTTATCATCTGATTTCTTGTGTCCAAATTTATTGATTCCATTGATTTTTTTTAAAAAAGATATATAGAATGAAGATGAAATTGTTAGGTTCAAAAAACCGTTGATAATATTATAATTATCAATAATATCTAATTTTGATTTAAGCTCGGCTCCTATGGCTTCGCCAAGCTTTATTGGATTCATTTTTATAATCTTTAGAAGAGGAAAAAGAACAACAGTAATATCTCCTTCAAAATCTTTTCTAGTAGATTGAAATTCAAGACTTTCAATCAAAACTTTAAATTTAGTTTTTAAAAAAAGTTTTACTATTTTAGTTATTTCTTTTTCCATATAAATTAGCTGAAACAAATATAATTAAACTCATGTTATAAGTTCCATGAGTAATAATAAAGTGTTATTTTTAAATAAATATGTTATTAAACCTTTCATATAATGATCAATCACTCAAAGAGAAGATAAATTTGTCTGTTGGATCTCCTTTTTCTCTTTTGGAAAGATTTAAAAAAAAAGGGGTTGGATCACCAAGGCTAATTATAAGTGAATCTTCAATTAATATTCATAATCTTTTGATTCTAGATAAAAATATAAATTTTTGTAATATTGAGATGCGTCCTAAAGGAATTATAATTAGATTCAGAAGTTTACTTGAGACATATGGTTTAGTTGTTCCATTTTATAAACTTAAATTATATAAGGGTAAGGCCAATCAATACTCAATTTATAACGATAGCACTTTTATAAAAATTGAGGTAAAAAAAATAGATGATCATGCTTTTTTTAAAAAGCTCAGTATAGAAAAAAATAGTTATAAATATTAAGTATTTGATTTTTAAGCTCTCTCGGTATTTCTGTATTTACTTCCACTATAAATTTGCCTTGGACGACCAATTGGTTCACTATTTAATTTCATCTCCCTCCACTGTGCTATCCAACCAGGCAGCCTACCTAAAGCAAACATAACTGTAAACATTTCTGTTGGTATCTCTAGTGCTCTATATATTATTCCTGAATAAAAATCTACGTTAGGGTATAATTTTCTGTCTACAAAATATTTATCATTTAAGGCTTCTTGTTCCAAGTTTTTTGCAATATTTAGAATAGGATCAACGATTCCAAGGTCTTTTAAAACATCGTCAGCAGTTTTTTTAATGATTTTAGCTCGTGGATCAAAATTTTTATAAACTCTATGACCAAACCCCATTAAGCGAAATGGATGATTTTTATCTTTTGCTTTTTCCATAAACCTACTTGTATCTCCTCCATCCCTTTTTATCAACTCTAACATTTCAATAACAGCTTGATTAGCTCCTCCATGCAGTCTTCCCCATAATGCAGAAATTCCCGCAGATATTGAAGCAAATAAACCTGCTTCAGATGAGCCTACAATTCTAACTGTAGAGGTAGAGCAATTTTGTTCATGATCTGCATGTAAAATTAAAAGCTTATTTAAAGCGCTTGTTACAACAGAGTTACTAGAGTACTCTTCATTAGGATTTTTAAACATCATTTGAGCTAAGTTTTCTATGTATGGTAAAGAATTGTCTGAGTAATTTAAAGGCAACCCTTTGGCTTTCCTGTGAACCCATGCAGATATAACTGAAAACTTAGCAATTAACTGAACAATTGCATGATACATTTTATCATCTGAATTAACATCAACTGATCCTGGATTGAAAGAAATTAAAGCAGAGGTTAAAGAAGCTAAAACTCCCATAGGGTGGGCTCCATGAGGAAAGCTTTTTAAAATACTTGTAATGTCTTCATGAACTAGAGACTCTTTTCTAATATCATTTTCGAATTTGGTTAATTTATCTTCAGACGGCATTTCACCAAAAACTAATAAGTATGATACTTCAATAAAACTGGAATTATTTGCTAAATCATCAATATCATATCCTCTATATCTTAAAACTCCATTTTCTCCATCTAAATAGGTAATATTACTAACACATGATCCAGTATTTTTATAACCTGGGTCTAGAGTAATCAAACCTGTTTTTGAACGTAAAGTTTTGATATCAATACCAAGCTCATTTTCAGTCCCTCTGACAAGGGGAAAATCATAAACTTTATCTTTATAACTTAATTTTATTTTTTCATCCATGTTCTATTATACATTTTTTTTTTTTAATAAACTAAATTTCTTATAAGTTAAATGCATCAAAGCCTGGATAATATGCCTTATCACCTAATTCTTCTTCTATTCTAATCAACTGATTATACTTTGACATTCGATCACTTCTTGACGCAGATCCAGTTTTAATTTGTCCAGTATTTAGTGCTACTGCTAAATCTGCAATTGTAGTATCCTCTGTTTCCCCTGATCTGTGAGAGATAACCGATGTATATCCAGCACTATTTGCCATTTCAACAGCTGCTATTGTTTCTGTCAAAGTACCTATTTGATTAACCTTTATTAAAATAGAATTTGCATAACTTCCATCGATACCTTTCCTTAATCTTTTGACATTAGTTACAAACAAATCATCACCAACCAATTGAATATTTTTACCAGCAATTTTATTTAAATATTTCCAACCATCCCAATCGTTTTCATCCATTCCATCCTCTATAGAAATTATTGGATACTTCTTTGTAAGTTCTAATAGGTATTCAGCTTGATTTTTGGAATCCCTTATCTCAGCTTCTTTACCCTCGAAAATTGTGTAATCATATTTTCCGTCTTTATAGAATTCTGAGGAAGCACAATCAAGAGCTATCTTAACCTCAGCACCAGCCTTATAACCTGCATTTTTTATTGCTGACATAATTGTTTTAAGTGCATCTTCTGTTCCATCTAAATTTGGTGCGAAACCACCCTCATCTCCAACAGCAGTACTTAAATTTCTTTCATTCAAAACCTTTTTAAGATTATGAAAAATTTCTGTGCCAATTTGCATAGCATGTGAAAAACTTTTTGCACCAACAGGTATTATCATAAATTCTTGAAAAGCAATCGGTGCATCAGAGTGAGAACCTCCATTTATTATATTCATCATAGGAACAGGGAGAGTATTTGCATTTTCACCACCAATATGATTGAATAATGAGACACCGGACTCTTTAGCTGCAGCTTTAGCAACAGCAAGAGAAATTCCTAATATTGAATTTGCACCCAAATTAGACTTATTTTCAGAATTATCTATTTTTATCATTAATTTATCAATTTCATTTTGATTAAAAACTGATAAACCAACTAGTTTTGGTGCTAAAATGTAATTTACATTAAAGATAGCTTTTTTAACACCTTTTCCCATAAAGTCACTTCCACCATCTCTTAATTCTACAGCTTCATGTTCTCCAGTTGATGCCCCTGATGGAACTGCAGCCCTACCTATAATTCCATTTTCAGTAATTACATCAACCTCAACAGTTGGATTTCCTCTGGAATCAATAATTTGTCGTGCATGTATTTTTTTTATTAAACTCATGAATTTGATTTATTATTTTATGTATTCTAAGAAACAACTTTTATTGATTTTATAAATTGATCAAATAGATAATTTGAATCATTTGGTCCAGGAGCTGCCTCAGGATGATATTGAACAGAAAAACAATTTTTAGATTTGACCTTTATACCTGCAACAGTTCCATCATTTAAATGGGTGTGAGTTATAATTATATTTGGATTCGACTCTGCAGCATCTTTATCTATTGCAAAGCCATGATTTTGGGAAGTTATTTCTCCTTTTTTCGTTTCATGATTGATAACAGGATGGTTTATCCCTCGATGACCATTAAACATTTTATATGTTGGAATATCATTTGCTAAAGCAATTACTTGATGACCTAAACAAATTCCAAAAAGTGGGAGGTTTTTTTCAATAATTTTTCTTGCAAGTAATTGAGTTTTTATAAGCGGTTTTGGATCTCCTGGACCATTAGATATAAAGTAACCATCCGGGTTCCATTCTGAAACAGTTTCAAATGAAGAATCATATGGAAAAACTTTGATATAGATATTTCTTTTTGATAAATGATTTAAAATATTTTTTTTAACACCTAAATCAATTGCTGAAACTTTATATTTAGATTCAGGGTTACCTATAAAATAGGGTTTTTTTGTAGAAACTTTTGATGCTAATTCTAAACCATCCATTATTGGAAGATTTTGTAATTCAGCTTCTATTTCATCTATTCGATCGACTTCAGTTGTAATTGCTGAATTCATAGCCCCATTATCTCTTATATAGCTGACTAATGCTCTGGTATCCACATCTGAAATCCCAACTATATTATTTTCTTTAAAATATGAGAGTAAGTCTCCGTCGGCAGATGGTCTTGTTTGTGTGTAACTGAAATTTTTACAAATTAATCCAGCAATTTTAATACTATTTGATTGAGCATCATAATCCAAGACACCATAATTTCCAATATGTGCATTTGTAGAAACCATTATTTGTCCATAATATGAAGGATCTGTAAAAATTTCCTGATAACCTGTCATACCAGTATTGTAACAAATCTCTCCATATCCAGTGCCTTCTATACCTATAGATTTCCCAAAAAACTTTGTGCCATCGGCAAGAATAACTATCGCTTTTTTTAAGGCTTTATAATTCATAAAATTTATTTAACAAATTAACAAAAAAAGGATAATCTAAAATGACTATCCTTTCAATTTTTTTTGACGGTAACTTCAAATTAAAACTCTAACTTGAAGGTTCTGTAGCCTCAGACTTTTTTTTAGTTGATTCTTTAATCTCTGATGATTTTTTTACCTTTCTTCTGCGAGTTGATTTTTTTATTTTATCAGTATCTAATGAATATATTTCGTTAAAATCAACCAATTCAATCATTGCCATATCAGCATTATCACCTAATCTGTTTCCCATTTTAATTATTCTAGTATACCCCCCAGGACGATCACCAACTTTATTTGAAACAACACCAAATAATTCTGAAACAGATTTTTTACTTCTTAACAGGCTAAAAGCAAGTCTTCTGTTGTGAGTAGAATCATTTTTAGATTTGGTTATAATGGGTTCAATAAAAATTTTTAGAGCTTTAGCCTTAGTTAAAGTTGTATTGATTGATTTATGTTCGATTAAAGAACAGGCCATGTTAGATAACATCGATTTACGATGAGCCTTTTTCCGACCTAAATGCATTACTTTTTTTCCGTGTCTCATTTTAAATATTATAAAAATCCGTAAAGTTAATCTTTATCTAATTTATATTTGGATAAATCCATTCCAAAAGATAAACTTTTAAGAACTACCAATTCTTCCAATTCTGTTAATGATTTTTTTCCAAAATTACGAAACTTCATTAAATCGTTTTTATTAAAAGAAACTAAGTCTCCAAGAGTTTCTACCTCTGCAGCCTTAAGACAATTAAGTGCTCTTACAGATAAATCCATATCAATAAGTTTTGTTTTTAAAAGCTGACGCATATGAAGAGATTCCTCATCATAAGTTTCAGTTTGTGCGATTTCGTCTGCTTCAAGTGTAATTCTTTCATCTGAAAATAAAAAGAAGTGATGTATTAAAGTTTTCGCTGCTTCAGTCAAAGCATCTTTTGGATGTATAGACCCATCCGTTATAATTTCAAAAACTAACTTTTCGTAATCAGTTTTTTGCTCGACACGAAAATCTTCAATAGTATATTTAACATTTTTTACAGGGGTAAAAACTGAATCTATTGCAATAGTCCCTAGGGATGCATTTGGATTTTTATTTTCTTCAGCAGGAACATAACCACGACCTTTTTCTATGATTAATTCAATATTTAAAGTAACTCCTTTCTCAAGGTTACATATTAGATGATCAGGATTGAGAACTTGAAATCCAGAAATAAATTTTTGAAAATCTCCAGCTTTTAATTGATCTTGACCTCCAATATTGATTGTAACATTTTCATCTTCTATATCATCAATCTGACGCTTGAATCTTACTTGTTTTAAATTTAAAACTATTTCAGTAACATCTTCAACAATTCCAGGAATTGTTGAAAATTCATGATCTACACCTTCAATTTTTACAGATGTGATTGCAAATCCCTCTAATGAGGATAATAAAACTCTACGGAGTGCGTTACCAACAGTTAATCCGTAACCGGGTTCAAGTGGACGAAACTCAAATTTACCTTCGAAATTTGAGGAATCGATCATAACAACTTTATCGGGTTTTTGAAAATTTAATATAGCCATAATTATTGCTTATTTTTTATTTTGAATATAGTTCAACGATCAATTGTTCTTTAATATTCTCAGGTATTTGTAGTCGCTGAGGAATACTTACAAATGTCCCCTGAAGAACATCTCGATTCCAAGTAAGCCACTCATAATTACTTGAATTGTTATCCAAAGAATTAATAATGATCTGTAATGATTTTGATTTTTCTCTTACTCCAACAACATCACCAGGTTTAAGCTGAAATGATGGTATATTTACAATTTTATCGTTAACTGTAATGTGACGATGTGAAACTAATTGACGGGCTCCACTCCTAGAGGGAGATAGGCCTAATCTGTAAACAGTATTATCGAGACGTGATTCACATAATTGAAGTAAAACTTCTCCTGTGACACCTTTGGATCTATTTGCTTTTTCAAATAAATTTCTGAACTGACGTTCTAAAATTCCATATGAATATTTTGCCTTTTGTTTTTCCATCAACTGAATTGCATATTCAGACTTTTTTCCACGTCGCCGATTGTTACCATGTTGACCTGGAGGATAATTTCTTTTTTCGAAGGACTTATCTTCTCCGAAAATAGCCTCTCCAAATTTTCTAGCTATTTTTGTTTTAGGACCAGTATATCTTGCCATTTCTTGTATTTTTATTATTTGTAGACTATGAATTAAGGTCTTATCCTTCGATAGTCATACAAATAAGGTTAATATTAAACACGCCTTCTTTTGGGAGGACGACATCCGTTATTAGGTAAAGGAGTAACATCTATGATTTCTGTTACTTCAATACCATTATTATGTAGGGTTCTTATGGCAGATTCTCTACCATTTCCGGGCCCCTTTACGTATACTTTAACCTTTCTTAGGCCAGCTTCTTGTGCAACTTTAGCACAATCTTCTGCTGCAGTTTGAGCTGCATAAGGAGTATTTTTCTTTGATCCTCTAAAACCCATTTTTCCAGCTGATGACCAAGAAATTACTTCTCCTTTTAAATTTGTTAAAGATATTATTATGTTATTGAAAGAAGCATTTATGTGGGCTTGACCCGATGCTTCAACAATGACTTTTCTTTTTTTTGATACTGCTTTTGCCATTGATATTAATTATTTAGTGACTTTCTTTTTGTTTGCAACAGTCTTCCTTTTACCTTTTCTCGTTCTTGAATTATTTTTAGTTCGTTGACCGCGAAGTGGCAGACCAGATCGATGACGAATACCCCTATAACAACCAATATCCATAAGTCTTTTAATATTCAACTGATTTTCTGATCTCAGCTCTCCTTCAATCTTAAAACTACCAACAACTTCTCTAATTCTACCTGTTTCTTCGTCAGTCCAATCCTGAACTTTAACGTCTTCACTTACTTTAGCTGATAATAAAATATTTGATGCGCGACTTCTTCCTATACCATAAATGTAGGTTAGTGCTATAACTCCTCTTTTTTGTTTTGGAATATCAACTCCTGAAATTCTTGCCATAATTTAACCTTGTCTTTGTTTGAATCGAGGATTCTTTTTATTAATAACATATAAAGTGCCCTTTCTTCTTACAATTTTGCAATCAGCACTTCTTTTTTTTATTGATGCTCTTGTTTTCATTTTAATAATTCTTTTAAAATCTATACGTAATTCTTGCTTTTGTTAGATCATATGGGCTCATTTCTAATTTTACTTTATCTCCAGGCAACAACTTTATGTAATGTAGTCTCATCTTTCCTGAAATATGAGCTGTAACTACGTGACCATTTTCTAATTCGACTCTGAACATTGCATTGGACAAAGCTTCAATGATATTTCCCTCCTGTTCTATTGCTTCTTGTTTTGCCATATCTATATTGTCGGTGTTATTGTTCTACGATTCTTACCAGTTTTCATTAAACCATCATAATGACGATTTAATAGGTATGAGTTTATTTGCTGAATTGTATCTATTGCAACTCCTACCATTATTAATAAGGATGTTCCTCCATAAAATAATGCCCACCCTTGTTGCATTCCAATTAACTTGACGACAATTGCAGGAAAAACTGCAATTGCAGCAAGGAATAGAGATCCAGGAAAAGTAATATGTGACATAACTGTATCTAGATAATTAGAAGTTTCATTTCCAGGTTTTATTCCAGGAACAAAACCACCACTTCTTTTAAGATCATCAGACATTTTGTTAGTAGGGACTGTAATCGCTGTATAAAAGAATGTAAAAATGATAATTAGTAAACCAAATAAAATATTATACCATAAACCAAATATATCTGAAAATTCTGTTTGCATCCATTGACCAAAATCAGAGTTACCTAAAAAACTTCCAAGATATACTGGAGCAAACATTAAAGCTTGAGCAAATATAATGGGCATAACTCCTGAGGCATTAAGTTTGAGCGGTATGTATTGACGTGAGCCAGAAATATTTTGTTGAGTAGTTCCTCCGCTAGTTCTTCTTGCATATTGAACTGGAATTTGTCTTACTGCCATAACTAATAAAACTGACAATAAAATTATTACAACCCATAAAACCAGTTCGATTAAAATGAGCATAAGTCCTCCGTTATTTTCACTTACTCTGGAAACAAACTCTTGTGTAAAGGATAATGGCAGATTTGCAATAATACCTACCATAATTAACAGTGAAATACCATTACCAATCCCTTTATCTGTAATTTTTTCACCAAGCCACATTGCAAAAATAGTTCCCGTTACAAGAATTGTTACAGAACTAAAAATAAATAAAGGACCTCTACCTAAAATAAAGGCACTATCGGGAACACCCAAAGCGCTTAAACCAAAAAGGTAGGCAGGAGCCTGTACAATGCATATGGCAATTGTTAACCATCTTGTTATTTGATTAATTGTTTTACGACCACTTTCTCCCTCTTTTTGAAGTTTTTGAAGATATGGCACTGCAATACCCATTAATTGAACAACTATGGAAGCAGATATATAAGGCATTATACCTAGGGCAAAAACAGAGGCGTTAGCAAAAGCTCCACCAGTAAAAGCATTTAAAATCCCGAGGAGTCCTCCAGCATCAGATTTTTGAGCTAAAGATGCAAGCTGAACTGAATCAATCCCAGGAATTACAACTTGTGCTCCGAGACGATATACCAATAATAAAAATAAAGTGACACCAATTCTTTGTCGGAGTTCACTTATGTTATAAATATTTATTAAAGTCTCTAAAAAATTTTTCATAATTCTATTAAATACTAATTACTTCTCCTCCTGCATTTTCGATTGCTTCTTTAGCAGACGCAGAAAACTTGTGAGCCGAAACTTTTACGGGAACATCAATTTTACCTCTACCTAAAATTTTAACAAGATCATTTTTTCCCGCTAATTGAAATAAAATTATATCGTCTAAAGTTAATTCTTTTTTAATTTTTTTTGAATCAACTAAATTTTGAATTGTATCAATATTAATTCCCGTATATTCTTTACGATTGATATTTTTAAAACCAAATTTAGGAACACGTCTTTGGAGTGGCATTTGACCACCTTCAAATCCAAGTTTTTTTGAGTAACCAGAACGTGATTTGGCTCCTTTATGACCTCTGGAAGCTGTTCCACCTTTTCCAGATCCTTGTCCACGACCTAATCTTTTACTATTCTTATGCGTAGACCCACTCGCAGGTTTTAAATTATTTAAACTCATGATTTCTATTTTTAAACTTCAATAACTGAAACTAAATGTTTTACTTTATTAATCATTCCTATTATGCTTGGAGAAGCATCATGAGTAACCTCTTTTCCAATACCTCTTAAACCTAAAGCTTCAAGGGTTTGTTTTTGGGACTTAACTCTTTTGATACTGCTTCTAACTTGTTTTACTTTAATTTTTTTCATCATTAATAAATTATTAACCATTAAATACTTTATCTAATGAAACTCCTCTTTGATTAGCAACTGTTTCAGGACTTCTTAGTTGAAGGAGAGCATCAAATGTTGCTTTAACCACATTATGTGGGTTAGAGGATCCTTGAGACTTTGATAAAACATTATGAACACCGACTGCTTCAAGAACTGCTCTTACTGCACCACCCGCAATAACTCCAGTACCTTCTGATGCAGGCTTTAAAAAAACTCTCGCTCCTCCAAATTTACCCTTTTGTTCATGGGGCAAAGTCCCTTTTTTAACAGGAATTCGAACCAGATTTTTCTTTGCATCCTCAACAGCTTTAGCAATTGCTTCTGATACTTCTTTAGATTTACCTAAACCTTGGCCTAAAACACCATTTTCATTACCTACAACAACAATTGCAGAAAATCCAAAAGCTCTACCTCCTTTTGTCACTTTAGTTACACGTTGTACACCAACTAAACGATCTTTTAAATCAAGACCTGCAGGTTTAACATGTTCGACATTACTATAATTTTGATACATATTTTATCTTTTAAAATTTTAGACCCCCATCACGAGCACCATCTGCTAAAGATTTTACTCTACCATGATATAAATAACCACCACGATCAAATTTAACAGATTTGATTCCAGCTGCTAATGATCTTTCAGCAATTAATTTTCCAACCAAAATTGAATTTTCCATTCTCGATGAACCATTAACATCTTTTTCTCTTGAAGAAGCTGTTACAATAGTAGTACCATTTAAATCATTAATTACTTGAGCATAAATTTCTTTATTACTTCTAAAAACTGCTAATCTAGGTTCTGTTGCATTCCCAGAAACAGTTTTTCGAATCCTTTTACGAATTCTTTCTCGACGTTTTGTTTTTGTTAATCCCATGATATAAAAATTATGCTGATTTACCTGCTTTTCTTCTTATTTGTTCTCCAACAAACCTAACACCTTTACCTTTGTAGGGTTCTGGTTTTCTAAATGATCTAATTTTAGCAGCAACAAAGCCTACTAGTTGTTTATCAAAAGATGTTAATTTGATTATTGGGTTTTTTCCTTTTTCTGAAATTGTTTCAACCTTGACCTCAGGAGCAATATTAAAAATAATGTTATGAGAATATCCTAAAGCTAAATCAAGAGTTTGCGATTGGTTAGATGCGCGATACCCTACACCAACTAATTCTAACTCCTTAGTAAATCCTTTAGAGACTCCCTCAATCATATTAAAAACTAATGCTCGATACAAACCGTGTTTAGCATTAGATTCTTTTGTTTTTAATGGATTTAATACTGTCAGAACACCGTCATTTATTTCAAATTTTACATCTGAAAATGATTGTGTTAATTCACCAAGTTTTCCTTTAACAACAATTAAACTATCCTGAATATCTATAGATACTCCTTCTGGTATTGAAATTGGATTATTTCCTATTCTAGACATTTTTTATTATGATTTCCATTATTAATATACATAGCAAAGGACCTCACCTCCTACGTTTTGTTTTTCTGCTTGTTTTCCTGTCATTAAACCCTTGGAGGTTGAAATAATCGAAATTCCTAATCCATTTAAAACTCTTGGAATATTATTAATACCTGAATATTTACGTAATCCAGGAGTGCTAATCCTTTTTATTTTTTTTATAATTGGATCTTTAGTGTTTGAATCGTACTTCAAGGCAATTTTAATATTTCCTTGATTATTTTTTGTTTCTTCAAACTTATAACTAAGTATATATCCTTGATCAAATAGAATTTTGGTCATTTCTTGCTTAGTGTTTGATGAGGGAATATCAACTACCCTGTGACCAGCACTGTTGGCATTTCTAATTCGTGTTAAATAATCTGCAATTGGGTCTGTATTCATATATTTTTGTTTTTACCAGCTAGCTTTTGTTACTCCTGGTATTAATCCTTTATTTGCCATTTCTCTGAATGTAACACGTGAAAGTCCAAATTGACGAATATATCCTTTTGGGCGTCCGGTCAATTTACATCGATTGTGTAACCTCACTGGAGATGCGTTTTTTGGAAGTTTCTGAAGAGCATCGTAATCTCCCGCTTCTTTCAATGCTTTACGCTTTGCAGAAAATTTTTGTACTGTTTTAGCTCTTTTAACTTCTCGAGCTTTCATTGATTCTTTTGCCATATTAATTCTTTTTAAAGGGTAAGCCTAGTTCGTTCAATAATGATTTTGCTTCTTTATCTGTTTTTGCGTTTGTAACAAATGTTATATCCATTCCTCCAATTTTATTAACTTTATCAATGTCTATTTCAGGAAATATAATTTGTTCAGTTACACCTAGATTATAATTTCCACGACCATCAAAACCAGTTGATTTTACTCCTTGAAAGTCACGAACTCTTGGTAATGCAACAGTTACAAGCCTATCTAAAAATTCATACATTCTTTCACCGCGAAGAGTTACTTTAGTCCCAATAGGCATACCTTTTCTCAATTTAAAAGAAGCAACATCTTTTTTTGAAATTGTAGCGACAGCCTTTTGGCCGGTAATTTGAGTTAATTCATCAACAGCATAATCAATAAGTTTTTTGTCAGAAACAGCTGCACCAACACCTTTACTTAAAACTATTTTTTTTAACCTTGGAACCTCCATTATATTAGAATAACTGTACTCTTGTTTAAGAGAATTCACAATTCTCTCTTTATATTCCTTTTTTAACCTGGGTTGATAACTCATAATTATATAATTTCGTTAGATTTCTTTGAAAAACGAATTTTTTTATCATCTTCAATTCGATAACCTATTCTGGATGTTTTACCATCAGAGGTGACAATTGAAATATTAGAAATATCTATTGATGCTTCCTTTTCAACAATACCTCCCTGAGGACTCTGAGCATTTGGTTTAGTATGTTTTTTAACTAAATTAATACCTTCAACGATCACTCTATTAGAGCCTGAAACAATTTTTATAACTTTTCCTTCATTTCCTTTTTGAGCTCCAGCTATAACTCTCACATTATCTCCTTTTCTAATTTTAAATTTTTTCATTGTATAAATTTATAACACCTCAGGTGCTAATGAAACGATTTTCATAAACTGCCTATCTCTTAACTCACGCGCAACTGGACCAAAAACTCTAGTCCCTCTCATTTCACCAGTTTCACTTAGAAGAACACAAGCGTTATCGTCAAAACGAATATATGATCCATCAGGCCTTCTGATTTCCTTTGTAGTTCTAACTACTACAGCTGTTGATACTTGACCTTTTTTGACTGTTCCTGCAGGAGTTGCATCTTTTACACTAATAACAATTTTATCTCCAACAGATGCATAACGTCTTTTTGTTCCACCTAAAACTCTAATTGTAAGAACTTCCTTAGCTCCAGTATTATCAGCAACCTTAAGTCTTGATTCTTGTTGTAACATTTTATTTTGCTCTTTCTATTATTTCTACTAATCTCCAATTTTTTGATTTACTTAATGGACGTGTTTCCATTATTTTAACTGTATCACCTATTTTACAATCGTTCATCTCATCATGAGCTGTATACTTTTTAGTTTTTAGAACATACTTTCCATACATTGGATGTTTGGTTCTCTTTACTTCAGAAACAATAATAGATTTTTCCATTTTATTGCTAGTTACAACGCCGATTCTTTCTTTTCTGAGATTTCTGCTTTCCATAATTTATAACTTAATATGTTTATTTGTTTGCATTTTTTGCTGTTAATAAACGTGAAACTATCCTTCGAATATCCCTAATTTGTATTGGATTTTCAAGTGGTGAAATTGAGTGTGACATTCTCAAGTCACTTAATTTTTTTTTAAACTCCTCAAGTTTATCAGTTATATCTTCTAATGAGAGTTTTTCTATTTCAGTTTGTTTCATCTTTCCTCAGTTTTTGATTCATAATCTCTTGCTATGATAAATTTAGTTCTAACAGGAAGCTTTTGTGCTGCAAGCCTTAGCGCTTCTTTTGCGACATCCAAAGAGACTCCTGCGACTTCAAACATTATTCTTCCTGGCTTAACAACAGCTACAAAATATTCAGGAGCACCTTTACCCTTTCCCATTCTAACTTCTAATGGTTTTTTTGTAATGGGTTTGTCAGGAAAAATTTTAATCCATAATTGGCCTTCTCTTTTCATGTAACGAGTGGCTGCAATTCTTGCAGCTTCAATTTGTCTGGAGGTTATAAAGTGGGAATCAGTTGACTTAATACCAAACATTCCATTAGATAACTGATTTCCTCTTTGAGAAAAACCTTTCATTCTTCCTTTTTGTGCCTTACGAAATTTTGTTCTTTTAGGTTGTAACATGATCCCAGTGATTGAAAATTATTTTCTTCCTCGACGCTGTTGACGTCCATTGGATTTATTATTTTTTGAATTTATACCTGATTTTTTTTGCATACCAATAAGTGGAGATAATTCTCTCTTTCCATATACTTCTCCTTTCATAATCCAAACCTTAATACCTAAACGGCCATATGTAGTATGAGCTTCAACAAGAGCATAATCAATATCAGCTCTAAAGGTTGATAGAGGTATGCGCCCTTCTTTATATGACTCACTTCTTGCCATCTCAGCTCCATTTAACCGACCTGAGATTTGTACTTTAATTCCCTCTGCATTCATTCTAATTGATGAGGCAATAGACATTTTAATGGCTCTTCGATATGAAATACGGTTTTCAATCTGTCTTGCAATACTTGTAGCAACAAGCTTAGCATCAAGCTCAGGCCTTTTTATCTCATGGATGTTAATTTGAATATCCTTAGCAGTTATTTTCTTTAGCTCCTCTTTTAATTTATCTACTTCTTGTCCAGCTTTACCGATAATAATACCGGGCCGAGCTGTGGTAATAGTTACAGTAATTAATTTTAAAGTTCTTTCTATTATAACATTAGACACACTTGCTTTAGATAATCTAGCATAAATGTAACGTCTTATTTTGTCGTCCTCTGCTAGCTTATCACCATAATCTTTTCCTCCGTACCAATTAGAGTCCCATCCTCTAATGATTCCCAAGCGATTTCCAATAGGATTTGTTTTTTGTCCCATAATTTAATCTTCATTATTATTTGAACCCAAAATAAGGGTTACATGATTTGATCGTTTTCTAATTCTGTGCGCACGTCCCTGTGGTGCTGGACGTAATCTTTTGAGCATACTTCCACTGTCTACCTTAACTTCACGAATAAATAGATTTGCATTTTCAACATCACTATTTTCATTTTTTGATTGCCAATTTGATACTGCTGATAACAGAAGTTTTTCAAGTCTTTTAGATGCCTCTTTAGGACTAAATTTAAGAATGGAAAGAGCTTTTTCGATACTTTCACCCCTTACCTGATCTGCTACAAGTCTCATTTTGCGCGGGGAAGTAGGGCAATTATTTAATTTTGCAAAAGAAAATTTTCTTTTACTTTCTTTGCTGAGCTCGGCACTTTTTCTTTTACGATTTCCCATGGTGCTTTATTTTTTTCCTTTATTTTTGGCACCAGCGTGTCCACGAAATGAACGAGTGGGAGAAAATTCACCTAACTTATGTCCTACCATATTCTCTGTGATGTAAACTGGTATGTGTGTCTTACCATTGTGAACCCCAATAGTTTGTCCAACAAAATCTGGAGTTATTAAAGATGCACGAGACCAAGTCTTAATAACTGTTTTTTTATTTTTCTCAATATTAGTGTTAATCTTAGCATTTAAACTATGATGAACAAATGGACCTTTTTTTAGTGAACGTGACATAATTTATTTTTTTCTTCGCTCTATTATAAATTTATTACTTGCTTTAGTTTTTGATCGTGTTCGGAATCCTTTAGCAGGGATCCCATTTCTTGACCGAGGATGCCCACCTGATGCACGGCCCTCACCACCACCCATAGGATGATCGACAGGATTCATTGCAACAGGTCTTGTTCTTGGACGACGTCCTAACCAACGTGATCTTCCTGCTTTTCCTGCAACTAGAAGCTGATGATCCGAATTTGACACAGAACCTATGGTTGCCAGACATAATGTTTGGATTAATCTTGTTTCCCCTGAGGGCATTTTAATTGAAGCAAATTTACCCTCTCTTGCCATTAATTGAGCAAATGCACCAGCACTTCTAGCAATTACTGCTCCTTTTTTAGGTTGAAGTTCTATACATGAAATAATTGTACCAAGTGGTATTTTTGAGAGAGGTAAAGAATTTCCCACATCAGCTGATGATTTTTCTCCGGAAGAAACTTTTTGCCCAACTTTTAATCCACTTTGGGCAATGATATATCTTTTCTCACCGTCTTTATATTCTAAAAGTGCAATAAAAGAACTTCGATTAGGATCGTATTCAATAGATTTTACTGTCGCGGGTATATCAAATTTATTTCTTTTGAAGTCAATGACTCGATAGCGTCTTTTGTGGCCTCCACCTTTGTATCGAATAGTCATTTTTCCTTTATTGTTTCTACCGCCACTTCTCTTTTGAGGCTCAAGTAAACTTTTTTCTGGTTTATCAGTAGTAATAGCATCAAAGCCATTTACTATTGTAAATCTTTGAGCAGGTGTTACCGGTTTTAATTTTCTTACTGACATATCTCCAAATATTATAAATTATTGTAAAAATCGATTACATCACCTTCTATTAGTTGAACTATAGCTTTTTTTAGAGCATTAGTTTTACCATGCTGTATTCCAGTTTTGGTATACTTTGTTTTTCTTTCTGGTCCGTAATTCAGAGTTCTAACTTTGGATACATTAACATCATAATAACTTTCAACAGCTTTTTTAATTTCAACTTTATTGGCTTTTACATCAACTAGAAAAGTGTAACGATTATTTAACTCGCTATCTGCAGTTGCTTTTTCAGTAATGATTGGTTTAATTAAAATACTCATAAATTTAAACTTTGTTCAAAATTAATTCTAATTCACTAATTGCACCTTCTGTTAAAATTAAATTACTAGCATTTGAAATGGCGTAAGTATTTAATTCTGAGTTAATTATAACTTTTGATTTTTTTAAATTACGCGATGACAAATATACATTTTTATTTTGCTCTCCTAATACTAGCAATGATTTTTTAGTATCGACATTTAGGGACTTTAACACTTTTAAAAAAATACTTGTTTTAGGGGTGTCAAATTTAAAATCTTCTAAAATAATTATCTCTTTGTTTTTAGCTTTTTTACTTAATGCCGATTTTCTTGCCAATCGTTTAACTTTTTTGTTAACTTTTTGGCTATAATCTCTAGGAGTAGGACCAAAAACTCTTCCCCCTCCTCTAAATAATGGGTTTTTAATACTACCTGCTCTTGCAGTTCCAGTTCCCTTTTGTTTTTTTATCTTTCTAGTTGAACCAACAATATCTGCCCTTTCTTTTGATTTGTGAGTGCCTTGTCGCTTATTGGCTAGATGTTGTTTAACATCAAGATATATTGCATGATCGTTCGGCTCAATACCAAATACTGAAGGATTAAGCTTTGCTTTTCTTCCGGTATCTTTTCCTTTAATATTTAAAACAGCTATCTCCATTATTTGCTAATTATTAAATACGAATTATTGTGCCCGGGGACACATCCTTTAACTACTAAAATATTTTTATCTAAGACAACTTTGAGTACTCTAAGGTTTTGTACTTTAACAGACTTATTTCCTGTTTGTCCTGCCATTCTCATACCTTTAAAAACACGAGCTGGATATGATGCAGCTCCAATTGAACCAGGGGCTCTTAAACGATTATGCTGTCCATGTGTAGCTTGTCCTACTCCTGCAAACCCGTGGCGCTTTACAACGCCTTGAAATCCTTTTCCTTTTGATATACCCGAGATATCAACAAACTCACCTTCAATAAAATGATCAACACTTATCTGGTCACCCAATTTATATTCTTTACTAAAATTTTTGAATTCAAAGAGTTTTCGTTTGACAGTAGCATTAGCATTTTTAAAATGACCAATCGCAGCTTTAGAACTGTTTTTCTCACTTTTGTCATCGAAACCTAATTGAAGAGCTTCATACCCGTCAATATTTTTAGTTCTGACCTGGGTAACCACACAAGGACCCGCTTCGATAACGGTACATGGAATATTTTTTCCATTTGTATCAAACAAGGATGTCATTCCAACTTTTTTTCCAATTAATCCAGACATGATTACTATATATTTATTTAAACTTTTATTTCAACTTCAACACCACTAGGTAATTCAAGTTTCATTAGAGCATCAATTGTTTTTGATGATGAACTGTAAATATCTAGCAAACGTTTATTGTAACACAATTTGAATTGTTCACGTGATTTTTTGTTAACATGAGGCGAGCGAAGAACCGTAAAAATTTTTTTGTGTGTTGGAAGTGGAATCGGACCTGTTACAACAGCTCCAGTTGTTTTAACGGTCTTAACAATTTTATCAGCAGATTTGTCTACTAAATTGTGGTCATACGATTTTAACTTTATTCTAATTTTTTGACTCATCTTTTAATATTAAATATTGTTCCCTTTAACATCAGCAATAACTTTTTCTGATATATTTGATGGAGTTTCAGCATAATGAGAAAATTCCATGGTTGAGGTTGCTCTTCCTGAAGAGAGTGTTCTTAAAGAAGTTACATATCCAAACATTTCGGAAAGAGGAACTTCTGCTTTTACAACTTTAGACCCCGCTCGATCATCCATTGAGTTAACCTGTCCACGGCGACGATTTAAATCTCCTACAATATCACCCATATTTTCTTCAGGTGTCAAAACTTCGAGTTTCATAATAGGTTCCATAATTACTGCTTTTGCAGCCTTTGCTGCAGCCTTGAATCCTAATTTAGCTGCTAACTCAAATGAGAGAGAATCTGAGTCGACTGCATGAAAAGATCCATCTTTTAATGTAATTTTCATTGAATCAACCTCGAATCCAGCTAAAGGACCATTACTCATTGACATTTTAAATCCTTTTTCAACAGAAGGAATATATTCTTTTGGCACATTACCACCTTTTATCAAATTAATAAACTCAAGTCCTGATTTTCCATCTTCAGCGGGCTCAATATCAAAAACAATATCTGCAAATTTTCCTCTACCTCCTGATTGCTTTTTATAAATTTCTCTATGCTGAGCTTTTGTTGTTAATGATTCCTTGTATTCAACTTGAGGTTGTCCTTGATTGACTTCAACTTTAAACTCACGACGAAGACGATCAATTATAATATCTAAATGAAGTTCTCCCATACCAGAAATAATGGTTTGACCAGAAGCTTCATCAGATTTGACCTGAAAAGTTGGATCCTCCTCAGCTAACTTTGCAAGAGACATTCCTAATTTATCAACATCTGCCTTAGTTTTGGGTTCGACTGCAATACCTATTACAGGATCCGGGAAATCCATACTTTCTAAAATGATTGGAAATTTTTCATTTGAAAGAGTATCTCCTGTTTTGATATCTTTAAAACCAACTGCAGCACCGATATCACCAGCTTCAATTATGTCAATAGCATTTTGCTTATTGGAATGCATTTGGTAAATACGTGAAATTCTCTCCTTATTTCCAGACCTGTTATTAAGAACATATGATCCAGCATTTAAACTACCGGAGTATACACGGAAAAAAGCTAAACGTCCAACATATGGATCTGTAGCAATTTTGAATGCTAGTGCTGAAAATGGTTCTTTTGTACTAGGTTTTCTTGCAATTTCTGAATCTGACTTAGGATCAGTACCAACTATTGCTTCCTTATCCTCAGGAGAAGGTAAATATCTGCATACAGCATCTAATAAAAATTGAACTCCTTTATTTTTAAATGAGGAACCACAGACCATAGGAATGATACTAATTTCTTGTGTTGCAGCTCTTAATGCATTGTGAACTTCATCCTCTGTTATGGAATCTGGATCATCAAAAAACTTCTCTAATAAAACCTCATCATATTCAGCAACCGCCTCTATTAATTGATTTCGTAGAGCATCAGCTTCATCTTTTAGGTCTTCAGGTATATCAACAACATCAAATGTTGATCCATAATTATCGTCATGCCAGACAATAGCTCGATTTTTTACTAGATCAACAATTCCCTTAAAATTATCTTCATCACCAATATTGAGAACAATCGGAACCGCATTTGACTTAAGCATGTCTTTGACTTGTTTACATACTCCTAAAAAATTTGATCCCTGTCTATCCATTTTATTGACAAATCCTATTCGAGGGACTTTATAATTATCGGCCAAACGCCAATTAGTCTCTGATTGTGGTTCAACACCATCAACTGCTGAAAACAAAAAAACCAATCCATCAAGAACTCTTAAAGATCGGTTTACTTCAACTGTAAAATCTACGTGGCCTGGAGTATCAATAATATTAAAATGATAGTCTTTCGCTTCTGTAGTTGGTTTTCCTTGTTCAGTAGGAAAAGACCATTTACAAGTAGTAGCGGCAGAGGTAATTGTTATTCCACGTTCTTGTTCCTGCTCCATCCAGTCCATAGTAGCTGCACCATCATGAACTTCTCCAATTTTGTGACTAACTCCTGTGTAAAAAAGAATACGCTCAGTAGTGGTGGTTTTACCAGCATCAATGTGAGCAGCGATTCCTATATTACGTGTATATTTTAAATCTCTTGACATTTATGTTAAATTTAAAATCTAAAATGAGAAAAGGCTTTGTTAGCTTCAGCCATTTTGTGAGTATCAACTCTTTTCTTTACAGCAGCTCCTTCTTCTTTAGCTGCAGCAATACATTCATTTGCAAGCCTAAGAGCCATTGACTTTTCATTTCTTTTCCTGGAATAACTAATAAGCCATTTCATTGCTAATGAAACTTTTCTATCAGCACGAATTTGCATTGGTATTTGAAATGTTGCACCCCCAACTCTTCTACTTCTAACCTCAACATGAGGCATAACGTTAGAAAGAGCATCTTTCCATATATCTAGTGCAGTTTTTTCGTCATCTTCTTGCTTGCGTTCTCCTATTATGTCGATAGCGTCGTAAAATATTCTAAAGGCTGTAGACTTTTTTCCATCCCACATAAGATTATTAACAAAACGAGTTACTAGTTGTTCCTTAAATTTGGGATCTGGGAGTAATGGTCGTTTTTTGGCTTCTCTTTTTCTCATGATGAATTTTTGAAAAAATTTAATTATTTTTTTGGTCTTTTTGCTCCATATTTAGATCTCCTTTGAAGTCGCCCTTCAACTCCGGCAGTATCAAGTGCACCACGAACAATGTGATAGCGGACTCCAGGCAAATCTTTTACTCTTCCTCCACGAACTAAAACGATAGAATGCTCCTGAAGGTTGTGACCTTCTCCTGGGATGTAAGCATTTACTTCTTTGCCATTGGTCAATCTAACACGTGCGACTTTACGCATGGCTGAATTAGGTTTTTTGGGTGTTGTGGTGTAAACTCTGGTACAGACTCCTCGCCGCTGTGGACTAGATTCAAGAGCAGCTGACTTACTTTTTCTAGCGTTTGTTACTCTCCCTTTTCTTACTAATTGTGCAATAGTTGGCATACTTGATATATCAATTTTTATTATTGAAATCCCCTTTTTGGGCGTGCAAATGTAGAATATTTTTTTTGTCTTTCAAATCCAAAATCGCTGTTTTTTTAAAAAAAATAATATTTTATGGCTTTATGTAAAACATTTGATATTAATTATCAAAACTAAAGGTCATTTTGTCCTACTTACTTATCACACAGATTTATTGTATTTGTTTGTTTAATACTTTTTATTCTGGAATGACATAAAAAACCTTAAAAGAAGTCTAAATTATAGTAAGTAAATAAAATTTATTTTTTTAATTTTACGGCTTTCAAATAAACAAACATGCGCAAGATTTTTTTTATTTCCTTTTTTACAATTGTAAATTTTAGTTTTTTATTTTCTCAGGCATTGCCATCCGCATCAAATGGGCCTGCGGGAGTTTTTGATCGAACAGATTCAAGACTAATGAATGCAATGACAGATTTAACCAACCGAAAAGCAAGGAAAGCAGAAACACCCAAAGACGTAAAAGGTTCATATTATTTTAATAAAAATTTTCAATCATCAACTGTTATTTATTTTGGGGAAGAGCTAAAAGAAAAAGCTTATTTAAGGTACAATGCTGCTAACGATGAAATTGAAATGGGAAAAAGTGTTTCTCAGGTAGACGCTGAAGAAATTCTTTTAAAAAGCGCAAAAGTAAATGCTATAATTGATAATGAAGAATACAGACTCCTTCCTCATCGCTTAAAGGAGTCAAATTATCCTACCATTGGTTATTTAATTGTTATTGTTGATGGGAACTACTCGCTTTATCTAAAAAGAAAAAAAATGTATATGAAAGCTGTCGAAGCAAGAACATCTCTAGATAGGTCTTTTCCAGCTAGATTTGTTGATGATATAAACTATTATTATAGTTTAAATGGCGAGACCCCTTTGCCCCTTAAAACAAGTAAATCTAATTTGATAAAGATTAGTGGAGAAAACGGGCCTAAAGTGAGAAGTTTCATTAAGGATAATGATGTGAAATTAAAAACTTCGGAAGGTTTAAAGAAAATCTTTGATTATATTAATTCACTCTAAAAATTACTTAAATATTGATGTATTTATATTTTTTATATTAAGGAAAATTAAGAATTTTTGGTTTTTCTTAACATTTGAACTATATTTATAGCCAAATTTTTTTTAAACAAATTATTAATTAATCAAAAATGAAAGTATGAAAAGCTTATTAAGACTGTTGATGGTTAGTTTGCTTGTGACGCAAGTTGCATTCGCTCAAAAAACTATCACAGGTGTGGTCTCTGATGACCAAGGTATGCCGCTCCCTGGAGCTACAGTACTTGAGCAAGGTACCAGTAATGGTGTCTCTACAGATTTCGATGGTAATTATTCCATAGAAGTTGCAGAAGGCTCTGTTCTTGAATATAGTTTTGTTGGTTATGAAACTTCAGCAATTACTGTTGGTGCAGATGATCAAATAAACGTATCATTAGCTCAAGGAAATGAATTAGAAGAAGTTATAGTAACATCTCTAGGTATTAAACGTGAGAAGCAAGCTTTAGGTTATGCTGTCTCTGAAGTTGAGTCAGATCAACTTGAACAACGTGCAGAAGGAGATATTGGACGTGTACTAGCTGGTAAAGCTTCCGGGGTTCAAATTACTAATGCCTCTGGAGTTTCTGGATCTGGTACTAGTATTGTAATTCGTGGATTTAACACATTTAGTCAAGGTAACCAACCCTTATTCATAGTGGATGGTGTTCCTTTTGCAAGCGATACAAATGCACAAGGTAGTTTTGTGGATGGTAATAGTGGGTCTTCAAGATTCCTTGATATCGATCCAAATAACATCGAAAGTGTTAACGTTTTAAAAGGTCTTGCTGCATCTAACTTATATGGTACACAAGGACGTAATGGTGTAATCTTGATTACAACTAAATCAGGAAGTACTGCCGGATCAGGCGCTAAAAAAACTGAAATAACAGTAAATACATCATATTTTAATGTAGAACTTGCATCACAACCAGACTACCAAATGCAATACGGTAATGGTTTTGACCAATCTTTTGGATGGTTCTTCTCTAACTGGGGTCCTAGCTTCGATGAAGGTGGTCCTGCAGGATGGGGTGGACAAAGTTCTATAAACGGATCTGGATCATGGGATTCTTCACTGATAGGACCAAATGCTGGACAAAATGTAACGAAAGGTTATTTAAAACACCCATACGTTACTCAAAGTAGAGCAACAGGAACATATGAAATATTAGAACTTATTGGTCTTAATCAAACTTCTGAATACAAATGGCAACCTTACGATAGTGTTGGAGGCTTTTTTGTAACAGGACATACAGCTTCCACAAACATGAACTTACGTGGGGCTAGTGATGATGGTAAAATTTCTTATAATATTAATTATGGAAACCTTGAAGACAAAGGGTTTACTCGTGAAAACTCACTACGTAGAAACACTTTAAGTTTTGGAGGTCGTGCTCAATTATCAAATGGTTTTACAATTAATGGAACTTTAAATTATTCACAAACTAACTTTAAATCTCCTCCAGTAGCTGCTGGATATGGATCAAATGTTGGTGGTGAAGGTGCTTCTGTATTTGCTAATGTATTTTACACACCTCGTTCCGTAGATTTAATTGGATTACCAGATACGAATCCAGTAACCAATGGATCACTTTACTATAGAAATAATAATGGTATACAGAATCCAATTTGGACAACCAAAAATGCTGCCAACACTCAGTTGGTTGATCGTGTGTTTGGTGGAGCAAATATTTCATACAATATTAACGATAACTTAAATGTATCCTACCGTTACGGACTGGATGTTTATTCTGAAAACAATGTAAACTATGCCAATAAGGGTGGTAAGACTGGTTCTTTAATCAACCAAAATGGTATTTATGAAACTTGGAATAATAGAAAGCAAATTAATGACCATAACCTTTCTATAGCAGGTAGCTATAAGTTTGGGGAAATTGGTGCAGACTTCACTATAGGATATACAACTCGTGGTGACGTTTATGACAGAAATGGAACTCGTTCTATTGGACAGCAAGTCTATGGAGTTCTTCGTCATTTCAATTACGAACAACAAGATGAAATTCAATATTATGAAGCTAGAAACATTAAAGGTTTGTATGGACAAGCTTCTTTTGACTATCAACGTTATGCATACCTAACATTATCTGCTCGTCAGGACTGGGTATCTAACTTGTCAATGGATAATCGTTCAATAACATATCCATCTGCCAGTGTATCATTCCTCCCAACTTCGGCATTCCCGGAAATTAAGAGTGATATGTTGAATTTATTGAAAGTTCGTGCTAGTTACGGAACTTCAGCTAACTTCCCGTTTGGATATCCAATATCTGCTACTTTGACTCTTGACACACAAGATTTCTTAACAGATGCAGGTGGTCAAGTTATTTCTAATACATCTGGATCAAGATTAGGTAATCCTAATTTAAAACCAGAGACTATTAGCGAGATAGAATTTGGTATTGAAGGTAGATTTTTAGACAGTAGATTAAGTTTAGATTTATCTGTTTATAATAAAAAGACAAATGATTTAATCATTACTCGTCCTTTAGATCCATCAACAGGTTACTCTTCTACTCAAACTAATATTGGTGAGATAGAGAACAAAGGTGTTGAAGTTGATCTTGGGATTGATGTGTTAAGAGGTCAAGATTTAAATTGGTCTGCATTCATTAATTACTCTGCAAATGAGTCAATTGTTACTGACCTTGGTCTAGACACAGAAGAAATTGTTTATTCTGGTTTTAGTAATTTAGGAAACGTAGCAAGAGTAGGTGAATCTTTAGGTGCAATTGTTGGATCAAAAATCACTACAACTGATGCAGGTGGAAGATTAGTTAATAACCAAGGTAGTTATGATACCACATTTGGTACAAACATAATTGGTGATGCTAATCCAAACTTCTTACTTAATATTAGTAATAGTATATCATACAAGAACTTATCTTTTAACTTCTTGATCAACCATGTAAATGGTGGAGACATTTATTCTATGACTGTAGCAACAATGCTTGGTCGTGGATTAACTAATGATACACTAGATCGTGAACTTTCATTTATCTTACCAGGGGTTAATTCAGCTGGCGAAGTAAATACTAGACAGATCAATAACTCTACTTTCTACTTTAGTAATGTATTGTATGGTCCTGATGAACTTCAAATTTATGATGGAAGTGTGTGGAGACTAGGTGAGATTTCTCTTACTTACGATATGCCACAATCACTTATAGATAAAACACCTTTTGGTGGTATAAGCTTAACTGCTTCAGGATATAACCTTTGGTACAATGCTTATAACACTCCAGAAGGAGTAAACTTTGATCCGAATATCGCGGGTACAGGGGTAGGTAACGGACGAGGATTTGACTATTTGAATGGCCCGAGTGCTAGAAGATACGGAGCTAGTTTGAAACTTACTTTTTAAATAATGAAAAACAATATAATCATGAAATCAATGAATAAATTTTTCGCAACTTGCCTTGGAAGTCTTCTTGTGTTAAGTTCTTGTGAGACCGCAGATTTAGATCTTACAGTGAACCCTAACGCGCTAGACCCAAGTCAAGCAAGTGCAGACTTTTTCTTGAATGCTATTCAAGAAGATTTCGCATCATGGGCCAACAGCTTTGGAAGTGTTGGTTCAAATCTTACACGAATTACATATATGAGTGGAAGAACTTATGCTAACGTATATTCTCCAAACTCTTTTGATGGTCGATGGAATTCTGCATACCAAGGTATGTTAGAAGATATTAGATTAATGAATGAGTTGGCAGCAGAACGTCCATATGCATTAGGTATGGGTGAGGTTATGGAAGCTTACGTATATTTAACTCTAGTAGATTATTTTGGTGATGTACCACAAGCGGAAGCACTTGATGCTAACAATGGTGTACTTAATCCAAATGCTTCTGCAGGTGCAGATGTATATGCTCACGCAATTGCAAAATTAGATGCTGCGATAGCTAACTTCACAACTGGTGGAGGAGCGCCCGCAAATGACTTCTTCTACGGAGGAGACGGATCTAAATGGATAAAAGCTGCAAATAGTCTTAAGAAAAAGGCTTATTTGAATACTGGTAATACTTCAGCTTACAATGGAATATCTAACTATATTTCTGATCCAGCTGATGATTTCCAATTTTCTTGGGGAACAAACCCAGCTCAACCAGACACTCGTCATCCATACTACAGAAGTAGCTATACTCCTACAGGTGGAGGTTCATACATGTCTAACTGGCTTATGAATACAATGAAGAATGGTGTTAATGGTGTTTCTGATCCTAGAATATTTTATTACTTCTACAGACAAGTTCAGGGTGTTCCTGGGTTTGATGGATACGAAGCAGATGAAGAAGTTCTAGAGTGTGGACTACCAGGATACTTTAACCCTTATCCTGCTGGAGAAGTTTTCTGTTCACCAGGTGGAGGTTATTGGGGACGTGATCATGGAAATGATAATGGTATTCCACCAGATGGTTTCCAAAGAACACTTCATGGAGTATATCCAGCTGGAGGTAAATACGATGATCGTAGTTATGCTTCACAGAAAAATGGAGCTGGAGCAGGAGGCGCTGGAATTACGCCAATAATGCTTTCATCATGGATGCACTTTATGAATGCAGAAGTTGCAGGTGTTGGAACAGCAGCAGCTACAACAGAAATGTTAGCTGGAATTGGTGATTCTATGAGTAAAGTTTCAGGATTTGCAGGTTCACCCGCTTTAGATTCTGCATCGTATGTGCAAGAATTTACTTCAGCATGGACTAATGCAAGCACTGCAGAAAAAGGAAATATGTGGGCAAAACAATTTTGGATAGCTCTATGGGGTAATGGTACAGATGCATATAATGCATACAGACGTACTGGTTTCCCTACAGATCTTCAACCAAACATTGAACCAAACCCAGGAGCATTTCCAGTTTCGATGTGGTATCCAAATAACTATACTTCTAGAAATTCAAATGCTAGTCAAAAAAGTGATTTGACTGGAAAAGTATTTTGGAATACTCAAAGCCCTAATCTTAAATAATAAATATAAACATGAAAAAAATTATAACTTTATTTAGTTTATTGTTAGTAACAGTTTCTTGTCAAGAACCAGATACAACAATAAACGACGTACTTGACAATTATGTTACTGGTGCAGTTTTAAGAGGTTGGAATCCAACAGGAGACTATAACTTCTTTGCACCTTCAACTTCAATCTTTACAGTTGAAATTGAGGAGCATGATGATCAAAATGGTGCATTAATGCAAGATGTTCAAGTTTTTGTTTCACTTAATAGCGGAACAGAAGTCTTATTAAGAACATTAACATCAGCTGACTTCGCTGTCGGTCCAACAGGACTACCTAGACATCAATTAACGGTTACTCTTGGAGAATCAATAGCAGCCTTAGGTCTTTCTAGTAGTCAATACACTGGTGGAGATGTAATCAACATTCGACTTCAGTTAAATTTAACTGATGGTAGAAGTTATACTGCAAAGGATGCAGCAAGTTCACTAACAGGTTCATACTTTAAGTCACCTTATATCTATAATATGACTATTAAGTGTATTCCTACTGGTGCAGTTGCTGGAGACTACACTATCGACATGATTGATTCATGGGGAGATGGTTGGAATGGAGCATCAATCACAGTAACTATTGATGGTGTCTCACAAACCGTTGGTCTTCCTTCTGGAGCAAATGGATCTCAGACAGTTACAGTACCTGCTGGTGCTACTTCAATGTCATTCGCATACGTAAGTGGTGATTGGGACAGTGAGGTAACTTACACTATTACATTTAATAATGGTGGAGCAGATCAAGTAGCTATTTCAGAAACTAATCCTGGAGCAGGAGTAAAAGTATTAAGTGTTTGTCCATAATTGATAAACATATACTAAAAAAAGGAGATCAAATGATCTCCTTTTTTTTTGCACAAAACTTAAATAAAAAACTATTTTTACTAGATGGATAAAAGAATAGAAATTTATGGTATTCATTCAATTCTGGAAGCAATCATGTCTAAAAAAAATATTGAAAAGGTATGGTTATTAAAAGGGAGTAAGGGTTCACTCTTTCAAAGACTCGAACAATCAATCAGAGAAAAAAACATTTCACATTCATATGTCCCAAAAGAAAGATTAGATAGGTTTAGAAAAAAAAATCATCAAGGGGCAGTTGCAATTATATCCCAAATTGAATTTATAGAGATTGAAAAGATGATTGAAGATTCATATAAAAAATCAAAAACTCCTACATTTATTTTACTTGATGGTATAACTGATCCAAGAAATGTGGGAGCCATTTTAAGATCATGTGCTGCAACAGGAGTAAATGGGGTTATTATCCCTCAAACAGGAAGTGCACCAATTAATGATACTTCAATAAAAACTTCTTCAGGAGGAGCTTTCAGAGTTCCTATATCAAGAGTTAATCATTTAAAAGATGTGCTATTCCTTTTAAAGTCATATGACATACAGGTAATTGCTGTAAGTGAAAAGGCCTCCCAAAATCTATATGATACAAAAATTAAAAATGCTTCAGCAATAATAATTGGTTCTGAAGAAAAAGGAATACAAAAGAGCTTGATTAAATTATGTGATATAGCTATTAAAATCCCAATGGAAGAAAAAATTGATTCTTTAAATGTTTCGGTAGCTTGCGGAATTGTTCTATATGAGAAGATTAGACAACACCAATAAATATTATATGAATAATACTCCACTAGCAGAAAGAATGCGTCCAAAAAAACTGGATAGTTATGTGGGACAAACCAAATTACTTGGCTCTAATGGAACTTTGAAAAATATAATTAAAAGTGGATTAATCCCTTCTATGATATTATGGGGCCCTCCTGGTACTGGAAAAACTACACTTGCTGAACTACTCTCTAAAATTCAAAAAAGACCTTTTTATCAGATTTCAGCAATTAATGCAGGTGTAAAAGATATTAGAGAAATAATTGAAAAGTCTAAAAATAGGGGTGAATTATTTACAAAACAAAACCCTATTCTATTTATAGATGAGATTCATCGATTTAATAAATCTCAACAAGATGCACTACTAGGGGCAGTTGAAAAAGGTACTATCACTCTAATTGGAGCAACAACAGAAAATCCTAGTTTTGAAGTTATTAATGCATTATTATCAAGGTGTCAAGTGTTTATTTTAGAACCTTTGCCTATCGAATCACTAAGAGAAATTACTTCAAAAGCAATACGTGAAGATGTAATTCTTTCTAAGAAAAACATTACTATTGAAGAGGATGAAGCATTATTGAGACTATCAGGTGGGGATGCTAGAAAACTATTATCAATACTTGAATTAGTTATTAGTGTCCTTGATAGTTCAAAAGCAATTAAAATTTCAAATGATAAAGTGATTGAAATTATTCAATCAAATATGTTAATGTTTGACAAAGGAGGTGATATTCAATATGACCTTATTTCTGCATTTATAAAATCAATTAGAGGAAGTGATCCAAATGCAGCAATATATTGGCTTGCTAGAATGATTGAAGCGGGAGAAGATATCAAGTTCATTGGAAGAAGGTTAATTGTTCTTGCTGCGGAAGATATTGGAAATGCAAACCCTAATGCATTATTGATAGCACAGTCAACTTTTGAGTCAGTTAATGTTATTGGTCTCCCAGAGTCAAGAATAATTTTAAGTCAGTGTGTAATATATCTTGCAACTTCTATAAAAAGTAATAGTTGCTACAACGCAATTAATATGGCCCAAGAAATAGTGAAAGAAACCGGAAACCTAAGTATTCCTCTTCATCTAAGAAATGCACCTACAAAACTTTTAAAAGATTTAGGCCATGGAAAAAACTATGAATACTCCCATGATTACAATAATAGTTTTAGTTCACAAGAATATTTACCAAAAGAAATAAAAAATCTAAATTTTTATGATCCTGGTAATAATCAAAGAGAAAATGCTGTTCGAAATCATTTAAAAAAATTATGGAAAGAAAAATATAATTTCTAGTTTTTCTTCCAAAAAAATGGTGTTAGAAGAATTAATACTGTAAATAATTCTAGCCTACCTAATAACATAAGAAATGAAGCCCACCACTTACCAATATTTGGTAAATGTGCATAATTTAATGAAGGACCAAATTCACCAATAGCGGGGCCCACATTACCTAAACTTGCAGCAGAAACTCCAAAAGCAGATTTAAAATCTAAACCCAAGTAGCTAAAAACTAAAGCCCCTAATGCAAAAAGCAACATATATAAAATAAAAAAACCTGAAATATTGTAAATTATATTTTGATCTAGAATTGATCCATTAAAACGAGTTCTAACTATTGCACTTGGATGAAGAAATCTTTTAAATTCCAAAACACCACTCTTTATCATCAGTAAATGTCTTACAATTTTAATCCCACCTGATGTGGAGCCTGCTGAACCTCCAACAAACATCAGTCCGAAAAAAAACATAGTTAAAAAAGGAGTCCATCCAGCAAAGTCTCCAGTGACAAGTCCTGTAGTAGTAATAACAGCAACAACTTGAAAAAGAGAATGTCTTATGACACTCTCTAATTTTCCATAAACTTGAGGATGATCAAAAGTTGATTTTGTTAAATCCACACTATTAAATAATATAAGAGAAACAAGAATTACTGAAATTAAAATGAAAAGAAAATATGTTTTAAATTCTTCATCTTTTAAAAATTTTTGAATTTTTCCAGTGAGAGCAAAATAGCTTAAAACAAAATTTGCTCCAGAAATAAACATAAAAAATATTATTATATATTGAATTATAGGGATATGATTCCAGTAAGCAATACTCATGTTTTTTGTTGAAAATCCACCTGTTGCAATTGTACTCATTGAATTGTTGATTGCATCAAAAAAACTCATCCCAGCTATATTAAGTAAAATAGTTTCTGTAATAGTAAGCCCCACATATATATACCATAATCTTTTTGCTGTGTCTGTAATCCTGGGGTGGAGTTTATCACTATTAGGACCGGGAGACTCTGCACTAAATAATTGCATTCCCCCTACCCCTAGTAAGGGTAGAATTGCAATTGTCAGAACAATTATCCCCATACCTCCAATCCAATGTGTCATGCTTCTCCAAAAAATTATACTTTTAGGTAGGCTTTCAATATCATTAAGAACTGTTGACCCTGTGGCTGTATATCCAGAAGTAGTTTCAAAAAAAGCAAAAGAAATTTGTGGGATTGTTTGTGTAAATAAATAAGGTAACATTCCTGAAAAAATCATCAAAATCCAACCTAAAGTGACTATTAGATACCCTTCTTTTTTTTGAATACGTTTTTCATGATTCCTATGTATTAAAATTAATATTAAACCGAAAATAAAAACAATTAATCCAGATAAAAAGATTTCTTTAGTTATCCCATCATTCAAAATTAAACTTACCATTGAAGTCAAAAACATAAATCCTCCATTAAACAAAAGTAAAACCCCCATTAAGTAAAAAATTATTTGAAAGTTTATTCTATTCATGATTAAGAGAATAAACTTTCAACTTTTTCTACAGCTTCAGGTAAACAACAAACAACTACCCTGTCATTTGGTAAAATTATATAATCTCCAAGCGCTATTATTCCTTTATTGTTTTTTATAACACCACCAATGATAGCACTTCTAGGAAAATCTAAATTCTTAATTTTTACATTTGAAACCTTAGAGTTTTCATGAACTAAAAATTCAAGGATCTCCACATCCAAGTTGTTTATTGTTGTCATTTCAACCACATCTCCACGTCTTATGTATCTGAAAATTGCATTTGCAGTTAAAAGTTTTTTATTAATTAAATTGTCTATTCCAATTGAATGAGATAATTTAAAATAGTCCATGTTTTCTACAAGAGCAACAGTTTTTCCTATTCCTTTTGAATTTGCCATTAAACACGACATTATATTAGTTTCAGAATTACCTGTTACTGATATAAAAGCATCCATTGAATTTAAGTTTTCTTCTTCAAGCAATTCAAGGTTTGTTCCATCACCCTTAATTACCATAACATTTGGAAGTTTATCGGCTAATTCAAGGGCTCTTTGATTGTCTTGTTCGACTAATGATACATTGTTTTTTTTAGTGCTTATTTTTTTTGCAATATTAAAGGCTATTCTGCCTCCACCCAGAATCATGATATTTTTTATAGAAGTTTTAGTCTTTCCTATTAATTTATAAATTTCTTCAACACCCTCTTTTAACGTTATAAAAAAAACATTGTCACCTTCATTAAAAATAGTATCACCCCTTGGAATTATTGAAAGCTTACTTCCACTCTTTCTTTGTATTGCAATTGGCATAAAATGAATATCTTGAAATACCATAGCAGCCTCCATAACTGTTTTTCCTACAAAAGGTGCGCTAATATCTAAAGTTGTTCCTATCAATGTTAAAGCGCCATCATCAAACTTATGGTTATTAAAAAAAGCAGATTGATCGAGTAACTGAATTATTTCTTCAGAGGCCAATAATTCAGGAGAAATAAGTTCATCAACGCCTAAACTACTAAAATTAATCGATTTATTTTTTTTTAAAAACTCTGAGGTTGAAATTCTCGCAATAGTTTTTTTGCATCCTAGTTGTTTTGATAATGCAGCAACAACTAGATTAGTTGTCTCCTCTGAAGTTACTGCTATTAACAAATCAGAACTGCCAACTTGAGCCTCCTCTAATAATGAAATAGAAATACAATTACCTTTAATTGTTTTTATATCTAGGTGACTCTCAGCATACTGAAGACGCTCTTTATCAAGATCTAGAAGCGTTATGTCTAAAGATTCTAATGAGAGTAGTTTGGCAAGATGAAATCCAACCTCTCCGGCACCCGCGATAACTATTTTCATGCTTTAGTTGCAAAAAATTTTTGTAAATATACAAATTCAAAAAATCATTATTGAATTTAAAA
>MDTC01184981.1_pt1 | contig 39515 bp, 37 predicted proteins | sample 811181 | NCBI WGS metagenome assembly MDTC01 (sample SAMN05326644, study PRJNA326480) | marine metagenome | isolation source: seawater | place: Pacific Ocean: North | collected 2011
TCAAAGAATTTTTAAAAATTGCATTTGAATCCGTGAATCTGGAATACAGTGACTATGTAGAAGTTTCTCAAAAATATTTTAGGCCAAATGAGGTAAAATATCTTCTTGGAGATTCTTCAAAAGCTAAAAAGGAACTCAACTGGAAGCCAAATACTAGTTTTCAAGATTTAGTCAAAATGATGATTGAGCATGATATAAGAATTGCAAAAAGTGAAAAAATTCTGCTTGATGAGGGCCTACTTGAACCATCATGGGAAAACTAGCAAAAATAATTTATTAGAACTATATCCTTAATGATTCAAGATTTTTAATAAACCACTCATAAGTCTGATATAGTCCTTGATTTAAATTCGTTTTTGGTTTCCATCCATAAGAAAAAATTAAGTTGGAATCCAAATACTTTTTCATAATTCCATTTGGCTTTGATTTATCAAATTTAATTTTTCCATCATAATTTGTAACTTCTTTTACCAAACCAGATAATTTTTTAATTGAAACCTCTTCAGAACTGCCTATGTTTATCAAGTCATCACTGATGTCGTTATCCAATATAAATGCAATCGCATCTGCTAAGTCATCAACATATAAAAATTCTCTAAGTGGAGTTCCGTCACCCCAAACTTCAACTTCATTATCGTTATTAATCTTTGCAGTGTGAAATTTATAAATCATTCCTGGAATAACGTGACTATTAATTGGATTGAAATAATCATTTGGACCATACAAATTTGTTGGCATTAAGTTAATAATTTTGTGTCCAAATTCAATTTTCATTGCATCTGCAATTTCTATTGCAGTTAATTTAGCCATTGCGTAGGGAGAATTAGTTCTTTCAAGCTTCCCACCCATTAATGAAGATTCATTAATGGGATTTTTCGCATCGATTGGATAGATGCAGCTACTTCCTAAATTTATTAATTTGATATCTGATTTATTTTTAATTGACTCTAATATATTCATGTTAATTTTTAAATTATCAATAATAAAATCAAATCTCTGACTATTGTTTGCTTCTATGCCGCCAACTTTTGCAGCAGCATTAATTACAACATCTGGATTTTCTGATTGTACAAAATCGTATGTTTGATTGAAGTCAAATAAATTTACTTTTTTTCGGCTTGAGGTAATTATTTCGTAATTACTATTAGATGATAAGTTTCTGACGATCGAACTACCAACCAATCCATTACTTCCAAAAACTAAGATTTTTATTTTTTGCTCCGATAAATAATAATAAATTAAGTTTAGTAATATATTATTATAAACAATGAAAAAAACTTCATCAAGTATCATAAATTTACCTTCTTTCGTACATCAAATTTATAAATTTGATGAACTAAAAGTTATTGCAAAGATTAGAGTAATTTTTATAGGTAAGATTACTCAATTCTTAATTAATAAATTTGAGGGTAAGTTGTTTTGTAGGTTAATAAACTTTCTATTTAAAAAAAAGTCAAATATACATTTTGACAAAAATGAGCTTATGTATAAAAAAATACTTAATAATTCTAATGAGATTTTCTATCCAAATAAAAGAGTTACGAGGCTAATCCAAAATAATGATAGTTATTTTTTTGATAAGTTATTTGAAACTTACTGCTTAGAACAAGTTTCATTTTGTGACAATGATCTAATTATTGACTGTGGAGCAAATATTGGTGAACTGAACTACAGTTTTAAATTTAAGAATATAAATATTAAATATATTGGAATAGAACCTGATTATGAAACGTTTAATTGTCTTGAAAAAAATAGAGCTCGACCTGCAGATGTGTTCCACAATATTGCTTTATCAAATAAAATAGGTGAGTCAAAACTCTATTTAGATAATATAGGAGGAAACTCTTCTTTAGAATTTTTTGGCAAAAACGAAAGTTTAAATGTCAAAACTGCCACACTTGATTCACTTAACATAAAAGGCACGGTGAGATTACTTAAATTGGAGGCAGAGGGACATGAGCCAGAAATCTTAGAAGGTGCAATAGATTCATTAAGAAATATAAATTATGTTTCTGTTGATTTCGGGTTTGAAAGAGGTATTGACCAAGAGAATACAATTGAAGCAGTAAATAATATTCTTACTAAAAATAATTTCAAATTAAAAAATTTAAGTGAATACAGACTAATTGGATTATATCAAAACGTGAACATAGAATGAGTTGGCTAAGAGGTTTAGATGAATCCATACTTAATTATTTAGAAAGTTTAAAAATAAGAAATTCTAAATTTAAATACAGCCCTGCTAGGAAATCGCTAACTGTAGGAGGTAAAAATCTAGAACTTGGTTTTAGTTGTTACGCACTTAAAATTCATAAACTTCTTAATAGTTCTACATACAATTCTGATGTAGAAATGGATGAATGGGCTAATTACATAAACTCTTTCCAAAAAAGTCACAATAAATACGTTAATAATGCCTTTGTAGATGAATGCTATATGAAGGTTTTTCAGAAAACAAGATTGTTATCTGATTTAGGATATCCAATGAAATCAATTTCAAATTATCTTTTAAAAACAAATTACAAAAGTAACACACTAAAAATTGATAACTATCTAAGAGCAGAAACTAAGCAATCGATTTCGACTTTGAGTGAAATAGAAAAAAGAAATGATTTACTTTATATAAATTATCCACAAACTGAAAAAGATATTTCTAATTTTTTACAAAATTTGAATTGGAGTTTTCCGTGGTCAAGTGGTGCACAATTTTCTGCATTGTGTGTTTTTTCAAAAACACAATTAAAGTCTAAAGATTTTGAAATAAGCAAAAATTCCTTAATAAATTTTAGTGAGAAGCTCGTTCATGCAGAAGATGGTTTTTACTATTTAGGAAAAAGTCCAACTCAAAATGAATTGATTAATGGAGCTATGAAAATTCTTACTGGTTTTGATTGGCTAGGGGTGAAGATTCATTATCCAGAAAAAATAATCGACTACTGTCTTAATTATGATCTTCATAATGGAGGTTGTGATATTGTTGATGTGGTTTATGTGCTTTATAGATGCTCTAAGGAAACAACTTACAGAAAGTTTGAAGTAATCTCCTATTTAGAAAATATTTTGAGTGAACTAGAAGAGCATTATAAAAGTGAAGAAGGGGGCTTTTCATATTATAAAACTAAAAATCAAACTCACTATTATGATGTAAAAATTATAGACGGCATTAACCAATCAGATATACACGGCACCCTACTATGTTTATGGGCTGTAGTGATGATTATGGATTTAACTGAAAAAGATTATTTTGAATATAAAACTCTCAAACCTTAGTGAAGATTTAAACTAAGCTAATATTTGATACATACCAATTAGTAGTCTTTACTAATCTATTATATAAAGTTTTATCACGAACCATATTTTTACACTTTATTTCTAATCCATTAATACAAACTTGGTGTTCATGATTAAATTCACTAACTAAAATATAAGATAGAGTAGAAATTAATTCAGAATACGTTAAATGAATTAGGTAGTTATCAGGCTTTATACTTTGACTAATTAAATAAATATTGCTTACAGCATCTTCAACATAAATAAATTGTTTCTTATCATCTGAGTGAATATTAAGATTTACGTATCCATCAATTAAGATGGACTTATAAAAAAAAGGAACGAGTCGTTTTTTATTTTTATCCCTTGGACCAATAACCGAATTAAGTCGAATTATCTGAAGTTCTATCTTTTTATTTAATTTATCTTTGTATAAATTTTCTTGTTCTAATTTTAATTCTGAATAACGATCCGCAGTATCGTAAACTTTACTAGTTGAAATTAAGAAAAGGCTTTGTATAGAGTACCCATACTCATTTAATAGTTGAATCAAATTTAGTTGGGGTTTAAGAACATCGTCTATTGTTAAACTATCAAAATCACTATTGTTAGACGAAACTATTGGAAATTTAAAATCAACTATTACTGGAGCATACACCTTGTCCAAGAAATTTTTTAATTTAGATGTAGAATAGTTTTTAGAGTTTAGACTATCTATAGAAATAGATTCAATTTTATTTTTCGTTAATAAATTAACAAACTCTTGGGCTAAGTAACTTCTTCCACCAAGAATTAAATACTTACTCAATTTTCAAAATATTTATCTATTTGTGAGAGTGTTATTTCTTCAATATCAGAGAGTGTCTCTTTTTTTTCCCACTCTACAATTTTTTTGAGCGTCTGATCAATATTCAATTTGCTGGTCCAACCTAAATCTTCTTGTGCCTTACTTGAGTCCAGCCTGAGTTTTTCAGATTCATAGTAACTAGATATTTCCGACTCAATTATTGTTATTTTAGAACCCCACAAATCTATCATTTTTTGGGTAACTTCTATTGTCGTTACATCATTATTTAAATGGGTATTTAAGTTATAGATGGCTCCTTCATTGTCTAAATAGTTTTTTTCTGCAGCAAGTAAGTAACCAGATAGTGAGTCAAAAATATCTTGCCAAGGCCTAATTGATTTTGGTTTTCTCAAAATAATATCTTTATTAGATTTTAAAGAACTTATGACATCTGTAACTAATCTATTTTTAGCACCATCACCTGGTCCTAAAACATTTCCAGATCTAATAGTTGTTATATTGAGGTGTGTATTATTTTCACTATTTTTAAAAGCTTCTAGTACCATCTCCTGAGCAACTTTGCTGCTACTGTAAAATTCACTACCACCAAGCTCATCGTCTTCTTTATTAATTTCGTGTGAGTTTTTGTATACTTTATCGGTAGTTGCAACTATGACAGATTTTGATGTTTCATATTTTATTAAATTATTAATTATCTGATAGGTTCCTAATATGTTTGTCTTAAGTGTTTCGAAAGGTTGTATAGAAGCAATAGAAACAAGAGATTGTGATGCAAAATGAAAAACAACATCATATTTGTTATTTCTAAAAATTATGTCCTCATTATCTGTAAAATCTTTACCAATATCAAAGAAATATTCATTATTGAAATACGCCTCTGAATTAAATTTTTTGTAGATAGTGCTATTAATATTTTTGCTTGAGATGCCATCTACAGATGCCTTAAATGAATTAAGAATTAAACAAAGCCACATCCCTTTGAAGCCAGTATGTCCTGTAATCAGAACTTTTTTACCATTCCAAAATTCACTCATTATTGAAACCATTCTAGATTGTCTTTATTTAATTTTTCTTCTAAGATTTCTTTTTCTCTTACAGTGTCAACAGGTTGCCAAAATCCATTGTGTATATACGCACCTAAATTACCTTCTTTTGATAATTTTTCTAGAGGTTCTTTTTCAAATACAGTGTGTTCGTTTTCAATATAGTTAATAATCTTATTACTCAAACGAAAGAACCCCCCATTAATCCACCCCTCATCAGCTTGATTTTTTTCGCCGAATTGAAGTACTCTACTCTCACTTAGCTTCAATCTACCAAATCTTGCTGGTGGACGCACTGCAGTTACTACCCCCATAAATGTATTAGCATTATAAAATTTTTCAAGTTTAGATATATTTACATCAGAAATTCCGTCACCATATGTAAGCATAAAATCTTTTATGTTTAATTTTTCGACGGCAAGCTTTATTCTCCCACCTGTCATAGTCTCTACACCCGTATCAAGTATTAGTATTTTTGCACCCTTATAATCAAAGTGATTTTTCCCTAAATACTTAAAATTTTTTTTAAAATAACTTACAATGTAGTCTTGCTTAAAGCCCCCTAGTATTGTAAAGTCTCGTAATCCATAAAACATATAGTGATTAATAATATGAATAACCATTGGAACATTTTTTATCTCAATCATTGGCTTTGGTTTTAAAACTGTTTCTTCTCTAAATCGAGTTCCCTTACCTCCCGCAAGAATAAATACATTCATTATTTTTTGAGGAATTCTTTAGTCGAATCAACTATGAATTTAAGCATCTCAGAATTCAAACCTGGATAAACTCCCAGCCAAAAAGAATTATTAGAAACTTTATTTGCTTCAGGAAAATTTTCAGACTTTCCCAAATCAGTCTTTTCATATGCTGGCTGAAGAACTATGTTTCCACCAAACAATAGCCTTGTACCTATCCTATGCTCTGAATAGTGTTTTAAAAGGTCTAATCTGTTTATCTTCTGATTATCTTTAATAGTTACTGGGAATCCAAACCAACTTGGATCAGCCTTCTCAAACCATGTTGGTAGACTAAATTCTTCGAACTCTGCAAAATTTTCATACAAATATAAAAAATTTTCTTTTCTTTTCTTTATGAACGAATCTAATTTATCCATTTGACTTAAGCCCACAGCAGCCTGCATGTCAGTTGCCTTAAGATTATAGCCAATAAGTGAATAGATGTACTTATGGTCATATCCGTAAGGAAGGCCCCCAAGCTGCCAATCATAACGTTTTTTGCAGGTATTATCTTCCCCAGGTTTACAATAACAATCCCTTCCCCAGTCACGAAGTGATTCTATTATTTTCTTTAATTTAGGATTATTAGTTAAAACTGCTCCGCCTTCACCTGTAGTGATGTGGTGTGCTGGATAAAATGAAAGCGTTGCTACATCCCCAAAAGTTCCAACATACTGATTATCAAACTTTGACCCAAAAGCATCACAACTATCTTCCATAATGAAAAGATTATGTTTTTTAGCAATCTTCACTATTTTTGTTAAATCAAATGGATTCCCAAGAGCATGTGCAAGAACAATTCCAGCTGTTTTTTCTGTTATTTTTTCTTCAATTAATTCTGCATTAATATTGTAATTGTTGGCTTCGACATCTACTAAAACAGGTTTTAGATTGTTTTGAATGATTGGGTTCATAGTTGTTGGGAAGTTAACAGCTGAAGTTATTACTTCTGAACCTTCTGGGATATTATATAAGACTTTAAGTGCCGATATAGCTAATAAATTTGCAGACGAACCACTATTAACAAATAGACAGTGCCTAACTCCTAAGAACTTTCTAATTGACTCTTCGAACATATCACTAAATCTTCCAGTAGTAAGCCAAGCATCCAAACTTGAGTCAACTAAATTGTAAATATCATTTTCATCTAAAACTTTTCCAGTTACTGGTATATCTGATATATAGGGAATAAAGTTTTGTTTAGAATTTTTTTCAGAAAAATATTCTTTTGATAAATCAAGAATTTTTTTCCTTAATTTCTTTAAATTATCGTTATCCATTAAAACTATTATAGAGTGTTATAAATGATTTATAGTCTTAGCTATTTATGCAATTTATAAGTTTTTCTTCAAATTCAACCGGATCTATAGAACCTCCATCTGAGTGAGACTCTTTTCTTTCCATATAGAAATAATTGATTTCTAACGCTGAAGCAAGAGAAAAAACAGCATTCTTTAAAGTGTCATTTAAATCTCTTACTTCAAAAATTTTACTATTTTTATTCATAAAAAAAAGATTGATTAATCCAGAACCATGAGTTCCGCTAATAATTTCACATCTACTAAAAAGATTAATTTTTTCAAGTATTGATAGTTTCTCAGTTTGTATAATTTTAAAATTATGTTTTTTTAAAATATATTCTATTTCATTAAAGTTATGCACTTTTCGTCTAAATTGTTCCCTATCTGCCCAGATTCTATATGATTCATTATATTCAAATTTATAATGGTCTTCCAAAAATAGATCTCTCAATTCATTTACAATCAAAGGATTGTAGTTACCAGAAGGATGAGCTCTACTGGTAAGGATCAAATTATTAACTCTATATTTTATATTTTTGCTTAAGACAATATAGGGATACCCTAGGTGATCAAGCATTTCAGTTATCCAATCAATATCAAACCTTTCTGGTAAAAGAATAGGATAAGACTTGAAGTTTCGGTGTACTAGCTGATATCTACATATAGCATCTATCATCCAATGACCAAAATTTTCACTTTTCGTATCTAGAATCCAAATTCCATTTGGTAAATTTTTAATTCCTTTTTTCGATTTAATTATGTTTTTAAAGGTATCTTTAATTTTCTTTGAATAAGTGTGATTTTCATAAAAAGTTTCTTTTGTATAAATTCTGAATTTTTTTAGATTAAATATTGAATTATTAATAATTAATGGATTCTTAATATTATAAATATATGAAGCTGGGATATATTTTTTATACTCGTGCTGAAATAGATAACTATCTTTTAGCTCTAAATTAATTGGTTTTTTCCTTATTACAGTTTGTCTCTCGTAAATTATTTTTTTATTACTTAAATTTAGTTTTTTTATTTTGAAAATTTCTATTGATGAGAAAATTAGATACCTAAAGGGATATTCTAGTTTTAAAAATTTTAGGGAAAAAATATTTTTAATGTATGCTTGTCTACTTCCCTTAATTGAATTACTTTGGGAAAGAAGATATTTTTTTAAACCTAATTTTTGATAATATTTTTGGAAAATTTTTGAACTATCAATCAAAATAAAATTAACATCCCATGGTTTACCTTTACCTGTGTAGTGGAGAAAAATTACATTCCGTAAAATATTTTCTTCGTTGTATTCACTTTCTGTATAGATCCCAAATCCATAATTACATAGATTATTGAGTTCAAGATAATCTCCATCAAAAAATTTATTCAATACATCCTGATCCCAGAAAATTATGTCTTGATAGTGTCTATTCATTATTTCAAATAATTTAGATTCAATATTTTCATTCTTCCAATACTGATAATCAATAATCATTAGCCCTGCATTAAAATATTTTTCACTTTTCATTTGTAAATTTGTGAAAGGGTTAACTACAAGATTCTCTTCGCTTTTTAGCGTTTCAGTACGAGCTACAAGATGTTTTTTACTTTTTTTAAGTACATCTATGTGTTTGTTAAACTCCTTGATAGGATCGTTTAAACAAACAATGTCAGCATCAATATAAATTATATATTCTAAATCATCAGGTAAATATTTTGACATATAAAATCGATAGTATGTTGCTTTGGACACATGTGTTCCTGATAAGTTCGGAAAATCAATATCTTCATCTACAATATGATAGATATTTAAGCTTTCCAATTTTTCTTTATTTATTATTGAATCATTAAATGTTTCTGGGTTCTCATGAATTATAAATAAATTTATTTTCTCTGTAGCGTGGTCAGTTAAAGAGTTAATAGAAGTCAGAGCTTGTGAATTATAATTTTCATCAAAACAGTAAACAAAATTTAACATTTAATTTATTTTTTCAGAACTAATTTAATTTTATCGGTAACTTCTGTTAATTCATTATCAGAAATACCCGGGTACATTGGTAGACTAAATATTTCTTCGGAGAGCTTTAAAGTATTTACTTGCTTAGACTTTCTATATTTCTTAAATGGAGGCATTGTGTGAATTGGAAAAGGATACGAAATATTTAGATTAATCCCTAAGGATCTTAGCTTTTTAATAATTTCATCTCTGTTTTTATGCCTCACTACATAAAGATAGTAGGAGTGAAAATAGTTTTTCTTCTCAAGTGGTAAAATTAAATTCGTATTTGTTAATTCTGAATTATAAAAATTAGCTATTTCTCTTCGTCTTAAAATATCTTTATCCAGTCGTTTTAACTTCATATTCAATATTGCAGCTTGCACTTCATCTAATCTCGTATTTACCCCATCTTCAATCTCCGAAAAATATTGGTTTTTCATTCCATAAAATCGTAACATTCTTAACTTTTCGTCTATTTTCTTACTACTAGTTGTAACCAATCCAGCATCTCCGTATGCACCTAAAATTTTTGTTGGATAAAATGAAAACGCGGCTGAGTCGCCAAAACTTCCAGTTTTTTTATTTTTATAGCTTGCTCCGTGAGATTGTGCACAGTCTTCTATAAGAATTAAATTATGAATTTTACATATTTTTTTCAATTCTGTAATGTTTGCCGGATGTCCATATAAATGAACACAAACAATAGCTTTAGTTTTTTTTGATATCAAACTCTCTACTAATGATGTGTCTATATTAAAATCATCTTTATTAACATCACAAAATACGGGTCTTGCACCTGTTTCAATTATTGCTGAAACAGTTGGTACAGCTGTGTTGGATACAGTGATCACCTCATCACCTTTTCCGATACCTGATGCTAAGAGTGAAAGTTTTATAGCATCTGTTCCGTTCCCAACACCCACCCCATACTTATTTCCTATCCAGTTAGCAAAATTTATTTCAAAGCTTTTTAACTCTTCACCAAAAATTAGCCTTCCGGATTCGAATACTTTTTTAACAATTTCACTAATTTCTTCGCGGTACTCATCATATTCCTCTAGATAAGACCAGACATTTATATATTTATTTTTACTAACCATATTATTTTAAAATTTTTAAATATTCCGAATTCAATTCGTTAAATTCATTTCTAACACTAGCCTTACTAGCTTCCATTTCATTAATTAATCTTACAAAAAAATTTTTAAATGAATCATCTTTACCAACCAAGTATTCTTTGGTGTCACTATTTGTCCTTTTAGTGATACTGGTTTTAAAGTCTGCTGGAGGACTAAACACTCTTTTATATTCCGAAATTGAATTACTATTTGAAAACTGTACTTTATTTGTATATATCTTATCAAATCCAAAATGACCAATAAAGTCTTTTCCATTTCCAAAGTTAGAGGATACAGTAAACCCAACAACAAGTTTTTTTTCTTTGAAAGTATTAACTTTTACACTTTTAGCCTTTTTTCCCCAAAATAAGTAACCTAGTGAAGAAGCATAAATACCCATATCGTTAATTGCTCCTCCTGATAGCTTGTTTGACATTCTAATATTGTTTATAGGTAGTTTTGGAATAGTGAATGAAGCCAATAAAGTACCTTGTTGACCTTCAGTCAATGAAATTTGTTTAAATTTTTTCCAAGCTTTGTGATAGTTAAATACACAACTCATTGAAATAGCCAAGTTATTTTTTTTTGCTAGTGAATATACTTTTTCTAATTGCCAAGGTTCAATTATTGCCGGCTTGTCAACAATTACATTTTTACCATGATTTAAAGCTTTAATAGAATATTCGTAATGCATACTATTTGGGAGTGAAACGTAAACTGTATCTGCCTCTGATCTAGTAAGTCCACTTTTATAATTTTTATATAAATGATTTAAGTTTTGATTATTATTTGTTTTTAAACTTTTAGAAGCAATATCTATAGATTTAATTTTTGATACTTTTGTGGCAGCAGGAAGTATTTTTCTATTTACTAAATCAGAATTTCCAATAATCAATAATTTCATATTTTTTTAATCATATATACTATTTGATAAGAATAATAGACTTCTTGCTTCCATGCTCAAGTAACCAGTATTGTTAAGAATGTTTAATTCTTGTTCGTCAAATAATTCAAAATTCTCAAAGCTAAATTCAAATTTATCACAACGCAACTCATAAAAACTATGATTAACCGTGGTATGAAGAAATCTTCCACCCTCTTCTGACATTTTTAACTCTCTAACTAGTTCTAGATCACCGTACTGAGAAATGGTCTCTAAGGTCAATTGCGAAAATGTTTGTTTGTTATTTTTTCTAAGAATAAATGTAGGGCCAAAAATAAATCCGTCTTTATATCCAATCTCATCATATATTTTAAGAAGATAAAACCTTTTACCATCTATAACAATAGACACTAATGAATATTCTTTTAAATTAGGATCATAAATAATTGGCTGATGCCATTTACCGACTTCTCTGTCTTGAATAGAGATTGATATCCCTTTTATGTAAAATTCATCTTTGACTCCTTTAAAAAATAATTCATCTTTATTCTGGTCGTAATATTCAATAACTGAGTTTTCTAAACTAGACTCCGATGAAAATTTTCGAATATTACTTGAAATAAGTTTATTAATACGACCAGATGAAATATCTCGATTCAAATTCAATTGTTTGATATTGATTAACGATAGTACGCTTCTAAGGCATGAATTTATAGAATTGTCTATTTCCATAAACTTATATATTTGACCCAATGTCATCCATGTATAACCGTTTTGTTCTTTCTGGTATTCCGTTAACACAATGATATTATTATTTAATTTTTTCCAATATCTATTACCTTGTTCCGGAAGATTTTGCTGAGCAATTATATCTTCATCATTTATGAGGGTAAAATTTTCTAAATATTTTGGGGCTTTACCACCGTGTACTTTTTGTTGATTGCTTACTGTTGCTTGCAAGGTGGGAGAAAGTTGAGAGGATACTATATTACCGGGCTCTTTTTTAAATTGAATTAAAAAATGCATAATGTCGTTGTGTATACATGATAATAAACCCAAAGTTCCTATCTCATTTTGCAAAAGCAAAACATATTTAGATTCTAAGTTTTTTGCGCCAGTTACTTTAAAAAATTTTTTAGAAATATGAGAAAAATTTTTAGATTCATCAAAAAACCAATCATTTAAATTACTTAATCCAATTTCACTAACTTTAAAATTTTCAGTGGAATTAACTGTTTTATATTGCTCTAAAATTTCAGCAAAAGAATGCAGGGGACCATCTAAGGTCTTAGAAGAGTTTGCAATACTTTTTTTAATGTTCATAATTATAATTCATTTTTTATTGAATGGTTTTGCAATAAATCGAGAATAACGTAGTTTGATAAAATATTTTTTTAACTGAGAAAAAAGTAATTTTTTAATATTCAGTTTTGATTTAAATGAATTTTTATAATTAAATTTCCTATAATCTTTAAAAATTGTGCTTCTAATGTTAAATGTTGCTATTTTATGACTGATGATCTCATTTTGTTTTTTATTAACCTTAAAATTATCAGTTTCAATGAGATTTATAAGAGCAAAAAAATAACAATAGGAAATTTTAGCTTTTTTAACATTTAACGTCATTGAATCAGATCCGGCATATGAAAATGATAAGCTTTCGTTAATAATGTAAGATCCCATTCCATTAAATACTGGAAAATATGACATATAAAAATCGAAGCCAAATAGTTTTTCTGTGCATTCTATGTGTTTTAATGACTCATAAAAACTATTTTTAAGAATTTCTGATTTCATCAAACTAGCTGTTGGTGTGACTGGAAGTATTTTTTTTAGACCTAGAAATGAATCGACTACTTCCGCTTTTGATACTTTACCTTCTACAGTCTCGTAATAGTTCTTAGTTATTGAACTATCCTGCTTGACAATAGAAATATTAGAAATTACACAGTCAACATTATTTCTCTCCATGATATTTACACATTTTTCCATGTACTCAGGATGTAGCCAATCATCATCACAAAGAAATTTTCCATAATCAGAGTTAAATTCTTCTATGCCTAATATCCAGTTGTCAATTGCTCTTGTAGAATTATTATTTTTTATATACTTAACTTCCAATTCTGTATTTTTATATTCGAATTTTTTAATTAATTCTTCAGTCTTTGTATCCTCAGAAGAGTCAACAACAACACATAATATTTTTCCCTTATATGTCTGATTTTTTAATGATTCAATTGCATTAATAACTCTTTTTGCTCTATTTAGGGTTGGTATAACAACAGTAATATTTGGATAATCCATAAGATTAATTTTTTATTGAAATATTCTCTTTAAATGTTCAGCGTACTCTGATCCATCTATTTTAATTATATAGTTTTTTAAATCCTCTTCATCAATCCATTTATTTCTAAATGCTATTTCATGAGGTGAGCATACCAATAACCCCTGTTTCTCTTGAATTGTTCTAACAAACGATCCCGTATTATAAAAATCTTCTGTAGTCCCCATATCGAACCAAGCTGTGCCTCTGCCAATCTCAATATGATTTATATTATGAAACTCATATTCTTTTATCAAGTCTGTAATTTCGAATTCATTTCTTGATGATTTTTTTATTTGCATAAATTTATCTTGAAATTGAGAATTAAATATATATATACCTATTACTGCTTTATTAGAAATTAGAGATTTAGGTTTCTCTACGATAGATTTAATCTGATTTTCTTCATCAACCTCAATAACTCCAAATTTTTCAGGATTCTTTACTACTTGAGAAAATATGGAACAATCTTTAGTATCGTTAAATATTCCCTCTAGTCGGGTAAAAAACTTTTCGCCAAAAATAAAATTATCACCCAAAACTGTAAGAAATTTATCAAAATGTTTAACTTCAAGGGCTGTTGAAATAGCATGGGGTATGCCTTCAGGTGAATTTTGTATTGAGTAATTGATATTTATACCAAATTCATTACCATCTCCGAGGAGTTTTTGAAATATACTTAGTTCACTTTCGTTACAAACTAGTGTGATATTTTTAACACCTGATAAAAGCATTATTGAAAGAGAGTAATAAATCATTGGCTTATCGTATATTGGAATTAAGTGTTTATTTAAATAACTAGTTGTAGGAAGTAAACGTGTTCCTGCTCCACCGGCTAATAAAATTCCCCCTTTATTCATAGAACTAAAGTAATCCCATTCTTTTTTTTCTTTTGGTGGAAACTATTTCTTCATATTGATCTAGCCACCAATTTTTATTCCCAATGTACCATGCAACTATTTTTTCTAGCTCCTGATCAAAATTTGATTTAGGAGCCCATCCTAAATGTTTTAATTTGTCAATGTTTACTGCATAGCGAAAATCATGTCCTGGTCTATCTTCCACATAAACCATTCTTGAATCATCTAATTTTAAAATATTCAATAATTTTTTTGCTACTTCAACATTTGGCAGATAATATTCAGATCCAATGTTATAGGCTTCTCCTTGCTTTCCCTCATTTATAACTTTCATTATTGCTGAGCAGGTATCTGAAACATGTAGCCAATGTCTGACATTTAATCCATCTCCATAAATTTCAATATTTTCATTTGTTTCTAATTTTGCAATACTAAAAGGGATCAACTTTTCTGGTTGTTGATATATTCCGTAGTTATTTGCTGGTCTGACAACACTGACTTTGTAACCATATGTTCTTTCATAAGAATTAATAATTAACTCTGCAGATGCTTTTGATGCAGAGTATGGAGAAGATGGTTTGAAAATATCATCTTCGAAACAATAGCCATCTTCTTTGCTTCCATAAACTTCATCAGTCGAAATGTGTACGAAATTTTCAATATTATTTTTCATGGCATAATTTAAAAGCTTGGTTGTACCCCTAATATTTGCATCAATAAAGGCTTCTGGATTATAAATTGAATTATCAACATGACTCTCTGCAGCAAAATTTACTATCACATCGATGTCTTTTAGTCCAAGGTCATCAATATTATTTATATCTGCTTTATGAAAAATAAAATTATTAAATTCTTCAGCAATATTTTTATTATTTACAGAACATAAGTTCTCTAAGCTGTCTATGCCGTAGACCTTTGAGGTATTATTTGTTTGCGTTAATAACTCTTGTAAAAAGTTAAAACCAATAAAACCAAAACAACCAGTAATTAAAAAATTCATATTTCCATCCTAATTTACAAATAAAAGAATGTGCTGAGTAATTTTATTGTTTAAAATGAAATTTACTCATGAAAGAGATATCGATAAAAGAAAATGAATTTCTGACAGCATACAATTTTGCAAGAAAATCAGATGTAGTATTCTCCGAAATTGTTTCAAAACAAGAATATAGCAAACTTAAAAATGAAAGTAGCATAATTATCTACACTAAAGAAAATGAAATTTGTTATGTTAACTCATATCTAGAAATTAAGGAAAATAGTGTAATTTTTTCAAATACTGACTTTACTGGTTTCTTATTCAAATATTTGAAAAATAGTACGCGTATGAAAAATTTAAAACTAATTACACACTGGTCGGATACAAAAATTGATGAAGATAACTTTATCAAAAAACCTGATTCAATTTCTAATTGGTATGGGATAAACATAAATCTTAATAATTCAAATTTAACACCTATTCCTCTAGGGTTATCCGGAAATTATTCACCTAAAAACTTAATTCCTAAATATTTTCTAAATAATAAATCAAAAGGTACAGAAATTAAAAAAAGTACTCTTTTGTATATTAATTTTCAGAAGAATACTAACCATAGTGAGAGAGATTCATTATCGGATATATTTAAAGGGGTTGACTGGGTAAAAATTGACTCACCTAATTTAGATCTTAAAGAATATTTGTTGGCTCTTGAAAGTGCTCATTTTGTACTGTGTCCATTTGGAAATGGTTTTGACACCCATAGACTATGGGAAACATTATATGCGGGATCAATCCCTATTGTTTTAAGCCACAAAACATATAAATCTACAGACAACCTACCGGTCCTGGTGGTAAAAAGTTTTAAAGATATAAATGAAGAACTGCTTCTAGACACTTTAAAAAAATTCGAAAGTAAAAATTTTGAATTCGATAAATTAAAAGTTAATTATTGGATTGATAAAATTAAATCAGATACTCTAAATTCTGAAAATATTTACTACATAAGAATTCCTAAATTAAATATATACTTTCTTAAAATATCATTTACAGTAAATCGATTTATTAATAGGTCAAGTAAAAAAATATTATTCAGGTTTAGACAAATCAGAAGAAAAATTAAAGATATCTAAACTTTTCTTTCAACCCTATCAAATATTTCGAATGTGATTGAAGATAGTAATAGATATATAAGCAGATTTAACCTTGAATAACCGTATACTCTTAAAATAATATACGTTGTAGAAATAGAAAGTATGTTTATAAGAAAGTAAAACCCATACTTATAATAATGTTCAATAAATATCTCAACAAATGGCTTGAGTATTTGTTTCATTATAAAAGTGATTAACACTGCCACATTGCTTATTAGAAAAAATATCAAATTTTCATTATTTAAATTTTGACTGAAAATCAAAAGAATATCTTTCTCAAACTGCTCAATGTCAATATCCATGCTTAGATGAAGAAGCAAAAAGTTTGCTCCTATAAAAAAGCTGTACTTTACAATTTTTAATATTAAATTCACTATTAGAAACTCTAGACATATTTTAAAATATAAAAGTCATATTATAAATATATTTTTTTAATTTTTAACTTTTTTGTCTGGAATAAGATGTTTTGGAAACTAGTAAGTAAGACAAATAAAGAACAGTTGTTAAAGTAAATATAAATTGCATTATTTCTATTTGTTGAATTTTTAACATTAAATACTGGAAATCAGCATTTTCATAAGGCAGAGAAAATCTTGCTAAGATTTCGAAGAATTTGTCAAGGCCAAATCCATTTATAATAATAAAAAATATAAAGAACCCAAGAAAACTTTGAGAAAATATTTTCAAATATGCTTCTAAGGAGAAAAACGAATTTAGATAACCTACCAAATAATCAGGTTGGGTAAATTTTGTAATTTTTCCAAACATATTTTGAGTATATTCAGTTTCTAACTGAGTTCCCAAAGTCATCTCGAAAAAAAGAACTGACATTGCTGAGAAAAAAGACATAGTAATCAGGTAATACTTTTCAAATTTATTTATATTTTTTTGAATCATGATTATAACGAGTGCAATGGGAACAAGGTTCATTACGTATCTGAACCCATATGAGGATCCGGTTGACCTCCAGAGTAAAACTAATCCAAAGATTTGTAACATGCAAAGAAAAAATGCTAAATATAAATTTCTTGTGTATTTGCTCGAATTAAATAAATTTTTAATTGAGAAGTATACACCAATAAATATTACGGGTGAAAACCAAAATAATCCAAATTCAGGCCCAAGTAACATTAAAAAAAGATTTTTAATATTACTTAATATAAATGATCCGTTGCTTAAATCTGTATCTAAAAATCTTTCAATAGTTCCCGATGTTCTATAGGTAAATTCGGGATTAATTGTTACGACACCATATATTAGATATGTATGAAGTAAAAAAATAAGTGAAGAAAGTATGGATGATCCAACAAAATACTTGTTTTTGAATAAATTTTTTGTTTTGTTATGGGTCAGTTTTCCAATTAGATAAGGTACCAACAGAACATAAACATTAACCCATCTAGTCATTACAGCCAACATCATTAAAAAAGGAATAACTGATATTAAATAATTATTTTTATCATCCATATAAAATTTAATACAATAATATATCAGCAAAGAAATTGTAAATACTTCATATACATGAGACATACTGAACCTCTCAAATGCATAAAAACCAACACCAGAGCCTAAAATAAGTAGATATAAAAAATATGGGTTAAATTTTCTACCAAAAAATTCATTAATCCTATTAAATATCAGAAATGTAAACAAAAGATAGAAAATGGAACTAAACGAATAAAAAATTATTTTATAATTAAACATTTCACTGCCCGGGATCAATTTATCAAAGATGTTACCTACAAATAAAAAAGGTGCAGCTAGTAAGCTTGTACCAAAAAATGTTGACGGTGCTGATTTTCCATTGTAGAAAAATCTTTCTTCTTCATTACCAAATAGTTGATTTGAATAATCGAAATCAAAATCTAGAACTAAGGTTTCTGCATGAGCATAATAATCATGATCATCTTTGCAACAATAAATCCCCGTTTCAAGTCGATAATCAGTTTTTATAAATATAGACAAAAGTAGAAAGACAATAATAAACTGTGTTTTTTTGGTCTTCATAAGACGGTAAATTTATCTTCGTAAATTTTTCTTTCATAAGCTTGTGAATATCCAAAGGAAGAGAGACCTGTGAAAAACATCAATATTGTTAAGAATAACCAACTAGCTTTCGACCCTTTAATGTAATCAAGATTTATTAAAAGAAGACGAATTGCACTATATAGAGTAAAACTAGTGAATAATAAAAATATAATGTCTAATATTGCCGAAATTTGAAGGTCTGAAAATTTGAACTTAATAAATATCTTTTTTGTAAAACTTCTTAGTGAAAAATAAAGAAGTTTTACAAACATTACTGAAGGCCTTAATCTACTTTTTTCATTCCTATATTTAATAGTATTTTTAATTTGTGCATTCTTGTAATTTTTATTGATAATCATACTATTCATATGAACATTTAAATAAAAAGGATATCCATATTTATAAAAAAGATTTGGCAAAGTAAAAAATTCTATACTTTTTTTTGAAAATAAAAATAATCCATTTAAAGGGTCATTTATTTTCCAATTACCTGTTGATATTTTTATTAACAATGTTGCAAAGGCATTTCCAATGTATCTAATTGTTGGTATATTGCCTTCTATCCCGTTTTTCCAGAATCTATCACCTTTGACAAAATCATATTTTTGCTTTCCTAAGTCATCTAATGCTTTTATATCTTCGATTTTAAACTGACCATCTCCGTCAATTTTTACAACGTATTTTACATCTGTTTCTAAAAATGCTTTTAAGCCGATTTCCATTGACTTTCCAGCTCCAAAATTTTTTGGATTGTTAATTGTTTTCACATTGTCAAGATTCATTTCCTTTATTAATAATTTTGTGTTGTCGGTACTGTAGTCATTAACAACAATTATTAAATCAAATAAGTTTGATACTTCTTGTATAGTATTCTTAATAAAACTTTCTTCGTTGTAGGCAAGAATTAAACATCCATTCATATTTTGCATACTTTCATACTAATTCAAAAAATTTCTGATTTATTTTTAAAATATAATTGAAAACAAAATAATACAATTAGGCTTGCAAGTCTTTCTATAAATGAAGTAATTATTATTGATAAATAACTAATTTTATGAACCTGATTAAATAAGATTATTAATCCCTCTTTTACTCCAATATTTCCTGGAGTTACGTTTAGTAGGTTAACAAAGGAGGACAAAAAACTATATGCTAAGGCTGAAAAAAATGATATCTTCACTGTAAGGCTTTCTAAAATTATAAAAACAATTAGTGAGTTACTAAAAAAAAATAGAACGTTGTTAGTTTGAATCAACAAGTTATTTTTAGAAAAGAAAGTAAAATTAAAATTAAAATTAAATCTTTGTTTGACTACATCATTTTCGATTAGATATAAAAATGTAATAAAAAGTGCAACTAACCCAACAATGATGATTAAATTATTAACTATTAAAACTACATCAAAGTAAGTTGCGTACATAAAGAAAATAAGCATTAATGGAAAAAGATTTAATATTCCAAAAAAAGTATGCCAAACTAAAAAATCCTTAATTTTAAAGTCATATCTATTTTTTAAGTAACTTAATTTATAGCCACTCCCGAGACGCAAGGGAGATGATAGGTTTCCGAGTATATTTTTTACTGTTAGATCTAGTGATTCAGCGTTGGTCAATTTTATGTCTAAGTACTTTAAAATGTGTAAATTAATATTTGATAAAAGTTTTACATTAATAACTTTTAGCAATATTATCAACGCTATTGCTTGTATGTCAAAATTCTTTATATTATCCAAAATACTGATATTTTTATAAATAAAATAAAAAAAATAAACAATACTGGTTGCAAGTATTAAAAGTCTTAAAAATTTATATATTTTATTATTCATTTCAAACTCTTATGGTGATAATGTAAATCGAACAAGCATTGGGTTAAAACTTATGTCTGAGACATTATAGTTTTCTTTATAGATCGAAAATTTGTCAGATTTTTCTTCGCTTTGTATTTTTAAATCAAATTCTGTCAGTTTTGATTTAAAATCTTCTATATTCATAAGTCTCCGATAGTGATCTGTTTTACTATATTTTTCTTTATCTTCATCAATTCTTGATTCAATAAATATATTCTTTGTAATATTATCTTTAAGCCATTGAAGCAAGCTTGATTCTTCATTTTCATTTAGACTATGGAACAGAAATCTACAATAAGCATAATCATATCTTTTTTGATGTAAATTTTTTATATCCTCATTCTGGAACTTAAGATACTTATTCTCATACTGTTTCAAAATGTTGACAATATTTATACTCTGATCTATGCCCACTGTATATATTTTTTGACTACTAAAAAATAGGCTATCCCGTCCGTTTCCGCAACCAATATCTATTAATTCTGATTTCTTATTAATATTTTTTACGATATCTTTAGCAAAACTCGATGGGTTAAAAGGTTTACTATTTTGTGAATAATATTTTTCCCAATATGTTAAATCCATTGTTTTTTCATTCTAATAAGAGCTATGTTAAAACTTCATTAAAGATTAATTTAAAAATATTCATATTTTCTTTAGTAATTGTCCTGGGAAATATTATTTGATATAAACTAGAAAAGATGAAAGTTAGTATTGGGTATAACGAAATAAAGGGTCCCTTTGGAGGGGGTATTAACTTTTCTCGTCAGCTTAAAAATTTTTTAAAGAAAAATGGTATTGAAGTTATTTCTGATCTAGATTCAGACAACATTGACATCATTTTATTGACTGAGCCAAGGAGATATACCCAATCTTCAGCCTTCAACCATTTAGATGTAATTGATTATTTAAAAAATACAAATAAAGAAGCCATAGTTGTCAACCGAATAAATGAATGTGATGAGAGAAAGAATACAAAGGGCTTAAATCAATTTTTGATAAACAGCTCAGATGTTGCAGACCATACCGTTTTTATTAGCAATTGGTTATTGGAACTATTTATCAAGCAAGGCTTTAGCAAAGAACAATTCAGCATCATAAGAAATGGTGCAGATGAAAAGTATTTTTTTTCAAATCAAATTAAACAAAAACCCAAAAAGTTTAAAATTGTCACACATCACTGGGGCGCAAGCCAAAATAAAGGCATAAAAGCATATAAAGAAATAGATCGTTTGCTAGATAATGATGACTTTAAGAATAATTTTGAGTTTACTTTTATTGGTAATCTGCCTTCAAATGTTCAATTTAATAACTGTAGGGTCCTAGATCCAATGGACCAAATGGAACTTAGCAATTTTCTTAGAGAATGTCATATCTATATAACTGGTTCAGAGAATGAGCCAGCTGGGATGCACCACATTGAAGGTGCAATGTCAGGTTTGCCTATTCTATATTTAGAAAGTGGTGGCATAACGGAATATTGTCATGATTATGGACTTAGTTATAAAATTAGCAACCTTGGTGAAAAAATATTAGAAATTAGTTCTAATTATTTAGAGTACAGAAAAAAATTAGATAATTATATTTTCACTGGGGAAGAAATGAATAAACAGTATTTAAAATTATTTAATAAGTTAATTGAAAATAAACAAGAGATTTATGATAATAGGAAACATATAAAAAAAAGGTATTTGAAAAATCAGTATAAATTCGGCAATAAATACTTTTACACTAAAAATTTAATATAAAAAATGGAATCAAAACCTAAAAATATCAGATCTGTAAGCGTCGTTGGGGGTGCTGGTCATATTGGGCTTCCTCTAAGCTGCTACCTTCAAAATTGTGGTTACGATGTTTTGATAATTGATAATAATAAAAAAGCAATCTTATCACTCGAAAAAGGTATTACAACTTTTCATGAAGAAGGACTAAATGAAAATTTAAACAGTGCATTAAAAAACGGAATGAAAATTTCAGATAATTTAGAAAAAATTAAAAATTCAGATTATGTATTTGTGACAATTGGGACTTCATCAAAAAAAGAAAGTATCCTATTCTTTGAAAGCCTCGTAGATGATATTTTAGAAAAAATTTCGGAAGAATCTTTTCTTGTTTTAAGAAGTACAGTAACAATTGAAGACATACAGAAAATAACTAAAAATGAATTATTTAAAAACAAAAAAATAAAGTTAGCCTACTGTCCCGAAAGAATCGCTGAGGGTGAGGCTTTTAAAGAACTGGTAATCCTACCACAAATAGTTGGAGTTGAAGACCAAGAAATTTTTAAAGAAATTTCAGATTTTTTTAAGCAGTTAAAAATAGAAGTTATTCCCACATCTATAAAAAATGCTGTATTTATTAAATTATTCTCTAATGCATATAGACATGCTAATTTTTCACTAGCAAATGAATTCTATAATATAGCTAATAAAAATAATATTGAGTACTCTGAAGTAGCTGAAATTGCTAAAAAAGATTATCCAAGACTCAAAAATCTTCCACTAACCGGATATGTTGGCGGTCCATGTCTTCCTAAAGACTTAGAAACATTTATTGAAACATTTGGGGTAGAAAATTCATTACTTAACCGCTTAGAAGAGGTAAACGATAAATATCTGGATAGCATCGTTAGAAATTGTAATAATATATTTAAAAGTAAAAAAATAATCCAACTTGGATTAAGTTTTAAAAATAATTCCGATGATATAAGGGGCTCGGGTTCTATTGTGTTGTATAAAAAGTTAATAGAAAGTGGGTTTAAAGTTTATGCTGTTGATCCGTGTGTAAATGAAGACGATCTACCCTTTGAAATATACGACTATAAAAATATTCAAAATGAAACAAATAATATTTTAATCGCAGTAAATCATGATCTTTTTAAAGAATACAATATAGGCAATAAAACCGTACTTTATGCAGAAATTTAATAAGTCTTTAATTATTCCTTGTAAAGAAGAAGGTGAGTCTTTTTTGATAATTCTTAAAAGATTTGAAGAAAATATAAAAGAAGATACTGAGATTTTGATTGTTTTAGATTCTACTGAGGATTCAACTTACAACTTTTTAAAAGAATACAATTCAGATTCAAAAATCATTATTAATCCGGATAAAGGAGTTGCCAGTGCTGTTAACTTTGGAATCAATTCCTCTGTTGGGAAATATATATGTGTAGCAATGGGTGACGGAAGTGATGACCCTACTCAGGTAGAAGATTTGTTTATGTTAGTTGAGCGAGGATTGTCAATTGCAATAGCTTCGAGATACTCAAAAGGAGGACAATTCATTGGTAAGAAAAATTTAAAATATTTTTTGAGTAAATACTCAGGCAAGATACTTTACAGATTTTTCTTTATTGGCACAAGAGATCCAACCAATATGTTCAAAGCCTACGATAAATCTTTCCTTGATGCAGTTGGTATTCATAGTCAAAATGGCTTTACCCTTGGTCTTGAAATGACAATAAAAGCAAAATTAAATAATTATAAAATTGGAGAGCTACCAACAATATGGATTGATAGAACTTTCGGAGAATCTAAATTTGATTTTAGAAAATTTTTACCGAGCTATATCTCCTGGGTGATGAAGTTAATTTTTAGACGCAATATATCTTAAGATTCTTGTATCCATTTTAGATATTTCATAACTCCTTCTGCCTTGGTTGTGGAAGGTTTCCAATCAAAAGTCTGACTAATTTTACTTATATCCGAAACATAATACTTTTGATCACCCTTTCTCCATTCATTCATCTGTAGGTTAAATTTATTATTAAGTTTATGTTCACTAGCTAGAAATTGCAGAAGCTCAATAATTGAGAATGAATTTTCTTGACCACCTCCTACATTGAAACAATTATCATTTAATGTACTAAAATCTTTTTCAAGTATTTCCATAAAAAGATTACTTAAATCATCCACATAAAGAATATCTCTAACTTGTTTCCCATTACCTTGAATATTTATAAGGTATTCAGTGTTGTTTCTATATTCAAAAAACTCTTTTATAAACCATCCAATCCAACCCTGGTCAAAAGTTGAAAATTGATTTTTTCCATATATTGTAGATAAGCGCAAGGATACTGTATTTAGATCATAGGTTCTTGCATAGTCTAAGACATATTGTTCAGCAGAACCTTTGGAGCAACCATATGGTCCAGTAAAATCTAACTTTGTGTCTTCTTTATACCCATTTGAATAAGCAATAGAATTATATCTTGTTGCTGTTTCCGAAAGTTGATCCCATGCCATATCTCCATAAACTTTGTTCGAGCAAATATTTATGAACTTTGCATCGCTATTAATTTTTCGGAGTGAATCTATGATATTTAATGTACCTATTACATTTGTTGAGAAATCGAGACCCGGATCCTTGATAGATTTAGTCATCGCAACCTGTGCAGCAAGATGAATAACTGAATCAAAATTGTTATCTTTTAAAATATCAAAAACTTTATTAGAATCTCTAATATCAAGTTCTACAAATTGAATATTATTCTGTTTCAAAAATTCAAGATTACTTTTATTTTGTTTTTTATACAGACTATCTAGCACCACAACCTCATATTTAATTGATAATTTGTTAGCTAAATTAGACCCAATAAAGCCTGCTCCACCCGTTATTAGTAATTTTTCTTTCAAAAACTTCTCTACCTTTTTGTACCTTATTACTATTTTTAACTTGTTATTTATTTTCGTTAAAGTTAATTATATATCCTTGAGTAGTAAATAAATTTCTAAATGAAGTGTTTATATTAACTTGTATAGGTTTAAAAAATTGCGGTAACTTATTCATTGATATATTAATATATTTGTAGAGAATATAAAAAATATAATTATAAAGTTAATTAAGGTTATTTATTAGTTATTTAGAAAACAATATTGTTTATTTTGTACTTTACTTTCTTTTGTCTTTTTTCTTTCTTGGTATAGGAATATCATTTAGTAAGTTTTTTATTTCAAGCAAAATTACTCATTTTGCTAAAAGTGCTGTATCTCTAATAGGAATTTTTGTTTTTGGTAATTTTCTGGTAATCACCAATTTTTTTATAAATTTAAGTAATTTTTATTTTCTCGTATTCTTAATGTCAGTTGGGTTTTATTTTGTTTTTAAGAATTTCAAAGATTTATTCAAATATAAAATATATTATTTTAACCTTCTCATACTTTTTATAAGTTCTTTTAATATTGGAATTAGTAAAGATGCTAATTTATATCACTTACAACAGCAGAGCTGGCTTAGAGATGAAAAAATTGTTTTTGGATTAAGTAATATTAATCCATTCTTAGGTTATTCCTCTGTCATGGAATACGTTTACTCTGTTTTTTGGATTAATGGAAACTATATAATAATTCATTTTATTGGTTTATATATAGTTGCATCCGTTTTTGAACTTATATTCAAACTTCTTTTCTCTAATTCAGATAAAGACAACAATATTGCATATATATTCATAATTATCGGTATTTTAGATAACTTTGGTCTAGGAGGAGGTAGGAATGGCTTTCTATTTCTTCAAGAAACATTTAAATATGATCATATATTCTCTGCTTTAATTTGTTTTTCAATTATATTATTTTTTCATAATTTGACAAATAAGAACGAGAATACATTCATAGTAATTTTTTATATATTAATTTTTGCATCACAAGTTAGATTTGCAGGACATTTATTCTTATTCTTTTTTATTCTATCGACAAGCATTTTAAAAATAAAGCTCAAAAAACTGGGTCCTGCTTTTTTATTTTATATTCTATTTTCAATCAAAAATATTTTTATCTCAAGTTGCCTTTGGTTTCCAGTAAGTTTTACATGCCTAAATAACCTGCCCTGGAGCCAATCTGGTCAAGCAAAATATATTTCAAAACTTATTATTAATACAAATAGGTTTCCTAATGCAAAAGCTTCAGATAATATAGGCTTTGAACAATTTTTAAATGCATTTATTGTTAGTGAATCAAGCTATTTAATAAATTTTATAATAACACTTTTAATTTTGATATTTATTTTTTCTATTTTTGGGAACAAATTCAACGTAACCTTTTTACAATTTGCTTTGTTAATTTTGATTCTATCAATGTGGTTATACCTTGCTCCTAAATATAGATTTGGGGTTCCCTTTTTCTTGCTTGGATATTTTGTAATATTGAAAAAATATATTTCTTTAGTTACTTTTCCTGCGTTAAATAACTACCTTAAATTCTCTTTGTATTTATTGGTAATTATATTCACACTGAGGCTAGATTCTATAACTGCACTGAGTTCACCACAAAATATATACATTAATATTTCTCAAGAGGAAATTGATTTTGTAAAAACAGAAAATGGGTGGTATCAATATTCAAAAGAACATACCGTTAGAAATTATTTATGTGGATCTGTGAAGTACTGTTATATAAAAGAATATGAATCAGATAAAAAGACTACGCTCTTAAATTACTATTACTTTCAGCCTAAAAATAAATCATACTTTTCAGATTTACTTCTGAAATAGTATTTGAAAATCTTTTTCTAAAAATAAATTTATCTTTATATGATGCAGGATTATTAATTGTAGAAGTGAATTTTATTAGTTGTACCTTAATCTCAATAAACAATATAAATTCTTCACATTATTAATTCTGATTATCAAAATTTTATTATTATTTTTAAAAAATCTATTGAGTATTAAGTTGTATATAATTTAAATGATGAATTTAGCACCCCTAATAATTTTTGGATATGATAGACCAATTCATATTTCAAATATGATTCATTCACTCAGTAAAAACAGTGAAGCTATTGATTCTGAGGCATTTATTTTTATAGATGGAGCTAATGATGACACAGATATTGAGGCTCATCAGAAAGTAATAAATAAAGTGTCAGAGAAATTACCTTTCAAAAAAACTCATGTGAATGTAAGAAAAGATAATTTTGGATGCAAAAAAAATATTATTGAAGGAATCAGTGATGTTCTTGATACTAGAAATCACGCAATTATCCTTGAAGATGACTTAATGCTCGGAAAACATTTTTTAAATTATATGAATAATTCATTAAATATGTACAAAGATCATCCAGAAATATGGCATATTAATGGCTATTCTCTTCCACAGTTCTTTAAAAATTCCAAAAAATCATCAATTAGTACATTAGTTCAACCGTGGGGATGGGGAACCTGGAGCGACCGTTGGGATGTATTCATAAAAAACAGATACTATGAAAAAAATCTCATATCAGATTTAAATCCTCTAGATCGGAAGAGATTTAACTTTTATAATTTGGCTACATATTGGGAGAATGCTCTAAAACTTGATGAAATTGGGTCAAATAGTATATGGGATGCCTACTGGTACCAAACTATTTTTCTCAACAAAGGAATGACATTATTTCCACAGGTTTCTCATGTACAAAACATGGGATTTGACGGAACAGGTTTACACTGTGGAGAAGAAAATATTTTTAAAACTGAGATAAATAAAAGAAAAACTGTCAGCTACCCAACTAAATATAAAGAAAGTAAAATTTACAAATTGAATGCTTATATTTTTTACCTGAAAATAAATATTAGTAACTACATTAAATTTCATAAACCCAAATTTAAGAATTTAAAATCAATATCAACCTGGGTGTATTCTAAGTTTCAGAACAATTGAGGTTTTAATTTAATCTCTCTAAAATATGGTCTAAGGCTTCTATTTGAATATTTAACATCTTAACATCTAAAGTTTCAACATTTTCGTTATGGTCAAAATAAAGATAGTAATAATTTAAATCTAGCGCTGAAGCTAGTGAAAAGTATGCGTTATTGTGCTTGTCATGTGGATTACGAATCTCAAGAATGTTTGAATTAGGATTTAGAAATATCATATTAGTTAAGCCGCTGCCAAATACACCAACTAAATTTTTACAGCTATGTAATATTCTTATTTTCTCAATAAAAGAATGTTTTTCAAATTCAATAAAGTGAAAATTATGTTTTTCTAATATTTTTTCTAATTCGTCAATATTTGCAATTTCCCTTCCATTTTTTCCAGATCTCTTAATAAACAAATTTTCATATTTATTATTTTTTATTTTTTTAGATTTTGATTTAAAATTTTGAATTAATTCAGATAAAATACTCTCATAGTAATTTCCAGAAACAGCCGTCTTACTAATGATTATTAAATCCTTAACTTTATAAATTGTATTGGATTTAATAATCACATAATTAAATCCAAGTAAATCTAGACTCTCAACGACAAATTGTTTGTTATAGAAGTCTTCAGGAACCAATAAAGGATAATCTTTATTTAAAACACTTGAGACTTGAGCTCTTTGAAGTGAATCAAGAATCCAGTGAAAATAGATATGACTTTTATGATCAGTAAACCATATACCCTTATCAAGCTTTTCTTTGTTTTTTCTTGAATTTATAAACCCTTTAGTAATTCTCTTCAGCCTCTCGAAAAATGTTTTTTCATACATTGTCCTTAAATGTTTAAAAAAAGTGTGTTCCATAAAAAAAGATAACTTTCTGAATGAAAATAATATTCCATTAAAGACCCTTACATTTTTTTCTTTTAAATAATAAACTTCTCCTATTTGAGAACTTAATTCATGTTCAAATATGCTTATATCAACTTCACTGAGATTTATAGGTAATTTTCTTTTCGATAAGTAACTAGTCATTAACATTTTTTTCATAAAATAATTATAGAGAAAATGAAGACTGCAGTTTTTATTTTCTACTCTTATTAATATGTAATTAATGTTTATTTATCTATTTTTAATTACCCATTAGATGGATGCAATACTTCCCGCTGCGGGTTTAGCAAAAAGAATGAGGGGGATTCCTAAATTTTTACTTCCTGCAGATAAAAATTACAACACACTTCTCGAAATTCATATTAATAATTTAACTAGTATCTGTGAAAATATTTATTTACCAACAAGACCTGAACTTGTACCTATTCTTGATTCACTTGATTTCATACAAGATAACTTAATTATCGCAGAGATGACAACAAATACAATGTGTGAGACTGTAAATAAGACTATTGAACTGTCTGATTCGGAAAATTTCATCTTAATAATGCCAGATACATTTTTTTTAGGAGATCAACCTTATAAACTACTTAATCCTGATACTAATTTTTCTAACCTTGCCTGTTGGAAAATTAGAGAATCTCAAAGAGGCAAGCTAGGTGAAGTATCTATAAATGACAAAAACTTAATAACAGATATTGTGGACAAGAAGCCAAATAATGGTTACGAATATGCCTGGGGAGCTTTGACTTTTAACCGTAAAATAATTGACTATCTAAATAACAATGAACCTCATATTGGATATGCAGTCAAAAATGGACTTGATAAAGGAGAGAAAGTTGATGCAACTGTTCTGGAAGGTAGTTATTACGACTGTGGCACACCTTCGGAATATGTAGATTTATTGAAAAACAACTTAATTATTGAATAAATATACATTAATAAATTTGAATGAATCAGTTTGAATATTCTAAAAAAGACTTTTCTCTTTTTTCCAGGCTATCCCAGTTGTCGCTAAAAACATTACCAAATCCACAATATTTGTAAAGAATACTCATATAGTCCTCTACTTGTTGAGGTGTTTTATTAAGATTTCTAACTTCAGCCTCTTCGTCGTGTGATTTACTTGTCAGCCGTAGTGTTATATAGTGAAAATCAACAACCCACTCTAGGCTAAGGTTATCCTTTTCATGGATTTTTATCTCCTCACTTATGTATTTACATTCAGTCTTTACTTTTATTACTATTGATGCTTGATCTGCAGAATCTGTAGAATTTAATAGTCCATAAAATTCTTGGTGTGCCTCAACAATTTTTTCTTCGTACTCATCAATATAAGTAGTAGATGAACAAAATGATATTAATAAGCTTAAAATTATTATTTTTATACTCATTACGTCAATTATAGTATTACAAAATATATTACAGAGTTACACATTTTTTAATTAAACTGTTTTTGTAAAACTTTACAAACAGCATCTGAAAATGGAGTTAAAAACATTTATAGCTTTTTCTCTTTGATTTAATAAGTTCCATAGTGTTGAATTTTACTTTTATGAAATAGATAGAATTACTTAAACAACTAATAAATGTTCAATCCAGACCTTCTAAGGAAGTTTCACACTAATGAGTTCTCCAAATGTTGTTGCGATTAATAATGTATCATCCTCAAATGGACTTACTCTTAATGCCGTTGGACTTCCCAGATTGCTCTCTGGGAATGGAAATAAAAATAAACTATCATTAACTATGTCATAAGCAAATATTTCTCTTTCCGTGTATTCAGTAAAAAAAAGATGTTGGAAATATTTACTTTGTTCTCTCCCGATGACATCTCCCCCAATGATTGCCGCCCTATAGGTGTCTGCATTAACATAGTGATCATAAAATACTATTGGTTCTTCAGAGTTTTCTAAAAGATATTTATCTGCTTTGATCCTTACGTCATTTTCCCAATAGTATAAATCTGTAACATCTCCATTATCCTTGTTAAGTTCATCAAACCCTCTTTCACCATATTCATAAGAAAGTTTTTCTCCAGTGAATAGAGGCCAACCAAATGAATGGGAAATAAAATCATTTTCTTCTTTTTGATAATCAACTTTATTTAGCTCTTCAACGAATTGTGCACCAACATCTGCGATATACAAACTATTATCAAATTCAACTATTTGCCAGGGATTTCTTAATCCGTATGCAACGATATTTTTAAGGGGATCGTAAATATTAGTTTCACTTATAAGGGGAACTTTTATCTCCTTATCTTCTCCTAATAAAATAACTTTACCTTTGTAATCTGTTGTGTTTAAAGAACCTGAATGTACAACAGGAATATTGTTAGGTTTCATATCTCCTATCCCCAACATGAAACTATTGAAAAAATCTGACCATATTAAAGAACCTCCAAAATGATGCTTAGTGTTATTCGCTAATACAAAAACTTCTTCAGATTCTTCATCTATAACTTTTTCATTTTCATCTATATAATATTTTTCCACTACCAAAGCTACATCATTATTTGAATAACTAATCATTAAATAATTATCAGTAGGATGAAATGCAATACTATATATTCCCTGCTCTGAAAACTCTGTTAGGCCTAATGAAACTTTTTTACTTATGTCTAAATATAATTCAGGAGTATCTGTAAATGAGTTTTTGACGTAAACAAGTCCAGGTTTTAAAAGAATATAAACTTTATTTTTATTCACAATAATATTAGAAATTTGGAAATCGTATTTCTCAACTTCTAGTTTAAGACCTTTTACGCATCCTCTATAATTATCACTTCCTAACCAATCATTACAGACGTAGTCAGCATCTGAATCTATTGAAGTAAGGTTCAGCAAGCTAAGTTCTTCCTTTATTTCAGAGTTATTAAATTGATCGGTAATTACATTTTCTGGAGTAACTAATAAAGAATTTGTGTAAAAAAATATGTTTGGAATAAATAAAATTACAAATATAACTTTTTTTAAGTTTTCATTAAATTGATAGCTTAAAAGAAGATAGGAAAAAGCAAATAATATTGGGTATATTATGAAATAAGAAATTAATATAAATCTCGATAAAAATTCATACATTTTTAAGAAAAATATAGCTGTAGAGAATATTCCAATGTTAGTTATAAATATTAAGAATATTTTTTTTAAGGTTTTTTCAATATTATCTTCAGAAAAATTTGGTTTTATAAAATATACCACAATAAAACTTAAACCTAGTGATATTGGTATTGAAAATAGAAAAGATGAATTAACGATACTAAATGGTGCTGAAATTTTTAAAAGTAAATCTGAAAGATAATTATAAGATATTTCCAAAGAAGGTCCGTAAGAATTTGAAATATAGAGGAAGAAAAGGTTAGTAAAAAGTAAATTTAATAGATAAATTATTAAGCTCTGCATTAACTAAATATAGTATAAATATCACAATACCAAAAACTAATTTAAAGGCCTGATTTATACAATTAATGAGGTGAAGCTTTTTAACTTCTTTTTTTTGAATTCTCTACCAATTAAGTTAGACCATACTTGATAAAAGAGATAATGTCTGTGCCGAACCTAAATGCAATCTATTTTTTCATATAATTAAATCGTATTTGTTACACTTTTAAATAACTTTATAAATTCGTTAAATCCATCAGGTAGAAAATATTTTTGAACTCGTTGCCATGCATAATCTGTGTGTATTTTAGCTTTACTAAATTCACCAATATCATAGATTGAATCTTCATGAAGCACCTCAGGTGCTACGCCAACTTTTGTTGATAGGATAGGTGTTTTAGAGGCCGCGCACTCTAAAATCGCTTGGGGGCCTCCTTCTATTCTTGAAGATACTATGTACAAATCTATTAGATTGTACAGTTCATTTACGACTTCGAGAGAAGCCATCTCGAAGTATTTATATGGTATTCCTAATTCTTGAAGATTATTGATTATATAGTTCCTTCTCTTACCAGAAAGTACTACTTTTAAATTTTTATTTTCTTCATTTAATTTTTGGATAATTCCAAGCAATATATCTGGACCTTTAATAAGTTTAGGAGATACTAAATCATGTCCTTCAGTGTCTCTCTGGAAGCTCCCTATTAGATAGTCGTCATGATTGAAGTTGTACTTTTCCCTAAGTTCTTTTTTTTGACTAATTTCAAACCATATATTTTGATTTACCCAAAATGGGATAGAAGTGATTTTCTTATCAGTAAGTGTTCTTAATTGTTTTTTTGTTAATTCTGAAATTACGTGATACTCATCTACATATTTATCAAGACTATAAAAATTTTCTTTTTCTTTATTGTGAAATTTTTCAAAATCGAAATGATAGTAGGAGCAAACAACCTTTTTTCCTTTTAAATGCCTTTTTGGTATTTTCTGCCATACCCATGGAGCGATTATCCATAAAATATCTGCATCTTTGATTTTTTCTGTAGATAAATCCTGATTGTGCTCGTACCACTCCTCCCTAACTCTATCTACAATCCACGATTCATTTATTTTACTGAGATATATTTTCATAATTTTAATTTTGATATTTTATAGTTAAGTATTCTTTATTTATATTACATGTTTTAAACTACATATATGAAAAATATTCTCATTACTGGGATTACGGGGCAAGACGGGCTTTTTTTAACAGCTGAAATTCTTAAAAAACAACCTGATTACAAAATATATGGAGTTAGTAGAAAACAAGATAGTGTAACTTTTTACAGAAAACTAAATTCGATTACAAAACTTGAAACTAACAACATTGAACTGATTTCTACAGACCTAACTGATTTTGAGCAAACAAAAAAACTACTACAAACTATACATCCCAGCTACGTTTACAACTTGTCAGGACCAAGCTCAGTTTATGATTCTCTAATAACACCTGAAAAAAGTTTTTTAACTATTACTAAAATATTTAGTAACTTAACAAATGCACTTATTGGAGAATCTAATTTTTGTAATTTTTTTCAGGCCTCCTCATCTGAAATGTTTGGTTTGGAGCTGAATAAACCTTTAGAAGAGAATACTCCTTTTGTTCCTAACTCACCATATGCGAAAGCAAAATTAGAAAATCACAATAAAACACAGGCCTTATCTAAGAGTCATAATTGGAATATTTATTCAGGAATAATGTTTAATCATGAGTCGCAATTTAGAGAAGATAGTTATCTTTTTATGAAAATAATAAATGAAGCTATAAAAATAAAAAATCATCAATCAAATGCTCTTATTCTTGGAAGTCTAAATTATACGAGAGACTGGAGCTATGCCCAGGATATATCTGAGGGTATCTTTAAAATAACTACCGAAGGATCTTCTAATGCTTACATACTTGGATCGGGAATAGGTCACAAAATTAAAGATGTAGTTGAAATTGTTTTCGAAGCTTTTAATTTGAATTTTGAAGAATATTTAAAAATTGATGAGTCATTAATCAGGGATGGGGATCCCGAAAAAATAGTTTCCAACCCATCCAAAATAAAAGAAGAATTAAATTGGTCCACTAAAGTAAGTTTCGATGAACTTATTGAAATATGCATCAACTCAAGATTATAAATTCTTGAAATATAGAGATTAATCGGCGAGATAGTATTAACGCAATAATAATGTCAAGATTGAAAACCATTAGCTCATTTTGATGAAAAAAACTATAAAACTTAATTATTCAACCACACAAATTAATAATTAAAAATTTGATTTATAATGACTTCATTGTGATTATAAATTTTAAAAATAAAATAATAGAAAACAAAACATTTATTTTTAATTTACTAATAATTGAAACCTTTAGCCATGTATTTTACAAAGTTTCATATGATAATTTTCTCTTAAGAGATTTTGAAATGAATATACAAATATTGAATAATATTCCAATAGATCTATATCGAACAGAACTTGAATCACCTTTCAATACTCTATTAATTGAAATATTTAATTTATCTTCACCTGATGGTTACAAGGCTATTATTTACATCATATTTCAAATAACTCTTATTCTAATTTGTAAAAACTTAGCTTTTTTAAATAAACATTCCTCGATATTTTTACTTGGGGGCTGGTTGGTTGCAATTTCTTGGTGGGTAGGTTTTGTGGAAAACATTTCAGTTCTTTTGATGATCTTGTATTTTAAGAATTATATCAAAGGTGACTACAAAAGATTCTATATATACTTATTTTTACTTGGAATAAATCATTTTGGTCATGCCTTATTCAGTACTATTGTTTTTTTAATATTAATTAATTTTGATAAATTATTTCAATCAATATCTACACTAAGCCTTTCATTATTTGTACTAAGTCTTTACAAAAAATATATCATAAACTTTGGTGGAAGAGGAAGATTTAGATTTATTTTTAATCAAAACACACTTGATGATGGAACTAGTTTTATTTCAAATAACTTACAAGAATTTTATTGGTCTGGTTTTATGGGGATTTCGTTTATCTTACTATTTATAATACTTGTTTCTGATTACGAAACTAAAATAAATTACATTGGATCTCTAGTTATTGCAACAATAGGTGCTGCGATAACAACAGACTCAACCAGAAATTTTAGTATTCTAGTAGTTCCACTTTTGCTCCATTTAATTATGGAGTTTAAGCAATACAGATTTGAGAATATTCAATACAAAAATTATTTACTTTTCACAGCATTCATTTCCAATTTGATAGTTGGAGTGCACTTCGTTCATGGTCAAGTATGGAAAAATTCACCAAATGTTGAAACTGAAAGTATTTACAATTTTTTTGCAAGAATGGTTAACTGGTTAATGAAAGATATTTGGACTTAGATTTTAATTTGTTGCCAACCCCACAAGCATTAGAACCAATTACGCAATATATGTGCTTCAAATACCCTATATCCCTTAAAATTTAGTTATCCCCTTTAAACAATAATTTAAAAAATTAAAATGAGCACAATCAGGTTATTGGAATTGAAAATTTAATTTACTTGCAGATTGTCAAATTTCAATAAGATTATTTTCTTGTAAAAAATTATAAATTTCAATAGAAGGGCTGGTATCTAAACTTTTTGGTATATATTTTTTATCTGAATTATTCATAATAAAATCAAATGATTTATTTATATCAAAGTTTGACATAAACATATTTTTATTCATTGCATAAGGTCTTTCTGTTTTTTTTCTCCAGATGACAGTTGTATTACCTAAATAAAAACATTCTTCTTGAATAGACCCTCCATCAGTTACTACAATCTTTGATTCTTTTAATTTAGAAATGAAATCTTCATGTTTGATTAGATCATATAAATTTATACTTGGTGGTATTTGGATTTTATGTTTTTTAATAGCATCAATGGTTGGCTCATGAAGATACCAATTTACTTCAAAACTATGAGTTAATTTTGTCAATAAATCTAAAAACATCTGTAAACGCTTTTTTGATAATATATTTTCAGTTCTGTGGAGGGTTGCGGTTACTATATTGCTTTTATTAACTTCCTCAAATCTAATACCTAATGTTTCCATTACTGTATTTTCAGTGACTTTAAATATATATTTAGAACTATAGCTGTCGACCAACCTCTTGTATGAGTCATCATCAAAGCAAATTAAAATATCCGAGAATCTAGAAGTTATTTTTCTAATTATTTCTTCTGGAAAAGGATTAAATATTGAATTACTTGTTAATCCACTTTCTAAATGCAGTACTTTACATTTATTTCTTTTTGCCCACAGCAGTCCCAGTATTGTACTAATTGTATCTCCGTGTACGACACAAATATTTCCTTTATTGTCTTTTGATTTATTTAATGTTTGAAGAATTAAATTTTTAAATACAAAACTTAGCATCCAGTGCAATCCTTTCAGGTATTTTGAAATGTTTTCTTGTTTTGAGTAAAGATTGATATGTGAAACATTACTATTCAAATTTTCAAAGATGCCTTCCGTTATTTTTGCATGCTGGCCAGAGTTAACAATCTGTAATTTTAAGTTTTGTTTACCAGATAAAAAGTTAATCAATGGGATACATTTTATTGCCTGTGCTTTTGTCCCAATAAAAAAGTAAATATTTTGCATAATAATTTGTATATTTTTTAAGTTTACCTTTTTTACTCGTTTTAAAACCTAGAAAAACAAATATTGGTAAGTGAATGTATGAGCTGTTAGTAATTCGCAGAAGATGGTTTTTTCACCGACTTGGTTTTTATATAGTTAAACATATAATTTGAAAAAATTAGAAAATTTTGGTGTTTGACCATAAAAAGGTTCAATATCTATGTTCTGCTCGATCGAATCTATCTTTTTACCACTCATTAAGATATCAATTAAATTTATAGTAAGTTGATTAGATAAAACAAGAATTTTTAAATGTAGATCTTTTAAATTCTTTGGTTTCTCTTTAAGATTAGACATTAAAGCAACATTACCATTATCTATACCTTCGGTTATATGAAGAATCGATGAACCCATGTTTGAAAAATCTTTATAATAGTAGGACCAAAATAGACTATGCACATTTCTATAATTTGGAACAATAGCCCCATGAATGTTTAGAAAATATTTTGCATCATAGTTTATTAGAGGATTTTTAATAATTGTCGTTCCCCTGACGATAATTACATCGGGTTTAAAATTACACATGCTTTCATAAACCTCAGAACTATTTATATTGTTTGTGGATAAAATATTTTCTTTAATAATTGAATCAGAGGTTATCTCTAAACTATTTTTTAAATATTTATTCATATTTTTTTTGTATAAAAATAAAGATAAAATATCCAAGGGGAAAAGCAACTTACCAAGTAAATTTAATTTTTTCAATTTTTTTTTGATTATATTTTTTTTATTATGTTCATTATTCTCGACATAAACTAATAATTCCAAATCATATTTTTTAAGCGTTTGTATGAATATTTGATTCGAAATATCACCAGAGCATAGGAATGCAACTTTCATTTTAAATTACTCATTTTCACAATTTTTATATCATTTTGTTTAAGCTCTTTAACTAAAATTTCAAATTCATCCTGAATAAAATTTATGATGAGAGGATGGTCATAAACAACAAAAGAATCTGGATCAGAATTTAGAATATGGTTCAATAGATTATCTTTGATTTTTTTAGGTTCTAACCCTTTTGAAAGGTAGTATTCAAAATACCCTACTCCATTTTTCCCTGCTAAATTTACATTAATATTTTTAAAATCTTTAAATATTTCGTTTTTAGCTTCCTCACTGCTTTCATCTTCAAATGTATAAGTGTCTGAAATATAATTAAAATTATTAACTTTTAATACTTTGCAAATTAACTTGTTAGTTATCATTCCTGGGGATGTAAATCCTAATAGTGGAATATTGTATTTTTTTGCTTTTTTTATTCCAAAATTAATCTCTTGTTCAAGTCTAGTTAAATTAAAACTGCTTCCATTTACTTGCCAGGTTCCATGATTTTTACCTCCGTGCAAACCAATTTCATTATTTGAATCCACTAAAGACCTGATTGTTTGCTTATAATTTCCGAGTTCTGGATTTAACAATATTGTTATCAAATAATCCACGAGTCCAAGCTTTGTTAAAGTCGAAAGTTTACTACTAGTTACATAACCTGAGTTATTTTTTCTTTTAAGTACTTCCTTTCTATCAATAGATTTTCCAAAATTCATAAAAAAAGTAAACTCAGCATCATACTTTTTAGAAATATTAACCAGTTTTGGTATACCACTTTTAACACAAGTTAGCGTATCGACATCAAATCTAAATGAAACTTGTTTCATATTGTTAATATTAGTTTTAGTCATTGTTTTTATACAGTTTTAATTTTTTGAATGTCATGAAGATAAATTTTATAATTATTAGTGTTCTTACGTGGGCTAACCTTATACCTTAGTTTATGGAACTTTAATAAAACTATTCATAACTTAAAATGTAAATGCAGTCTTTAAATAGATTAAATGGACCAACTTGCTCAAAAAGTTTTTTATAACCAATTTCATAAATTAACTTCTCAATATCTTTTGGATTGTAATTTTTGTAATTATTTTCTTTCTGTATCTCAATAATCAAATATTCAGGAGTATATTTTAAAATAAAATTTTTTGCTCCTTCTATTACTTCTTTTTCGTATCCTTCCGTATCAATTTTAAGTATGGAAACAGGTTTATCAATTTTATTAATAAAATTGTCAAGTTTTTCAACTTCTATATGTTGAGTTTGATTTAAACTATTTTTAAAAAGTTTTGAAAGAAAGTTTTTAATTTTATTTTTCAACAAATCTGGATTTATTTCTAAAAATGTGTTGGTTGTCGAAAATGTATTAACAGATAGTTTTTCAACTTTATTGACATTTCCAATAGCTAAATTATGCAGCTCAATATTTTCTTCCACACCATATTTAAGCTTTAGTCTTTCAAAAAGATTCTTCTCTGGTTCAAATGCTATATAACTTACAAATTCGTAATTAAACTTTTTTAAAGAATTGAATAATTCAAGTTTATGAGCGCCAACATCAATGATTGTATTAAATTTTTTTATATTTATTTTCTTAAGTATTTTTTTATTATGTACCAAGATTACAAAGTAATCTAAAAAATTTTCTAATATTTTTTTTAACATTATTTTGTGGCCAGAGGCAGAATCGAACTGCCGACCCCTTGTTTTTCAGACAAGTGCTCTACCGACTGAGCTATCTGGCCGTATGGCGGGGACGACGGGA
>MDTC01159696.1_pt1 | contig 39481 bp, 32 predicted proteins | sample 811181 | NCBI WGS metagenome assembly MDTC01 (sample SAMN05326644, study PRJNA326480) | marine metagenome | isolation source: seawater | place: Pacific Ocean: North | collected 2011
GCAGTAATGTTTTACGCTTCAAACGAGCTGAAGCTAAGGCTGCTTCGACTCCTGCATGACCGCCACCGACAACGATCACATCAAAAACTTCTTTTTTCATAGTAAACAAACGATCATAACGTGATTTTTTCAGATGTGATCATTTTACCATTAGATCGCTTACTTTGAAACGATCCTTTTCTTTTTTTTCTTCTTTTGAGGGCTTAATTAATTAAACTGATCTATTGATCTTTCTTTTTTTATTAAGGGGAGGCTGAAAACGCCAAATTAAAGCCAAAAAACCATAAATATCAAAATCTTACTCTGTGGATAAGCTGTTCCAAACCGTAAAATAACATCTTTAAAAGTAGCGATCTTATCCACTTCTATCCACAACCGGTCTTTTTCGAAGAGCTTTAAAAGAGAAGATATACACTTTATCTTTTTTTTATCCACAGGTTATTTTTTTTGTATCTAGTTTTGTTCTGTTTTTGTGGATATCTTTGTTTTTTTCTGTGTTTAATTTTTATTTTATCAACATTATTGCACCTGAGAAGAGATCGCACTATAATCCTTTCTCGTGTAGTTCGTGTTCGATCCATTTACCAAAATGATCTAAAGTAAGCATATGAAACGAAAAAATATTACTTTTTTAGGTCTTTTTTGCCTGTTTTCTGGCTTTATATTGGCAAGTGAAGACAAAACTCAATATGGTCAAGATGATCGAGATCTTTATCAGATGTTGCAAAAGATGCGCTTAATGGGAAGGTATTGCGATCAGTTAGACACAATATCTTTAAACCATGAATTAGGCGGTTTGCGTTATGGTATCTTGAATGAAGTGAGCTTCACTGTGCGTCGATTCCGAAAAGATCAAAAAGAGCTCATAGAGGTTTATCCTCAAGCTATTCAATCCTCTGCCAAGATTAATAATCGACCTTTCTCTGAAATTTATCAGCAATGCGATCAGGATATAGAGCAATTAGACCGTAATTTAATCATTATTCGTGCTCTCCATGAAGTGCTGAAAGCTTGCTTTTCAGCTAAAAAGTTGAGTTCGTTAGCTGTGAGTGAGCAAATTAAAACCGAAATATCAGCAACTGTGAGGGTAATTGATAAAAATGTGACACTCATAAAGCGTTTAGACCCTAAGTTAGATTTGAAAAAAGTCAAGTTCCATATCTGGAGCAGACCGTTTAATGATGCTTATGATGAATGTAAGCGCTACATGAGAGAGGCTATTGATGGGAAGTTGCCTGAATCGCGCAGAGACATATTTTATGAATAAATACGCTTTAATACATCAGTTAAATGAATAACAAAGGTAAAAAATGGGCTTTTCTATGCTTGATATCTAAGATTTCTATTTATTTAAATCAATAAGTTAGATTCTTGGGCTCAATAAGCCAGTGATAAGGACCTATTAGGCTCAAAAGTGCTATTTATGCACTACATAAGAATATTTTTCTGTATATACTTGTTTTTACTATATTAATTTGCAGATGTTTCACGTGAAACATCTACTTTTTTGTTTTTTTACCTTTAATAACACGATAAGAATACGGAATTGAGTGAGTTTGAGACTCTAATAACTCATGATCCATAAAGGTACAAAAGCTGGGAATATCACGTTTAGTTGCAGGATCATCAGCTAAGATTAAGAGTATTTCTCCATACTTCATGGTTCTGATTTGCTTGCGTACCATCATAACAGGCTCTGGGCAGCACAGCCCAGTTGTGTCTAAGGTGTAATCTATATTGTCGAATGACTCTATCATGTTCTTTTATAAAATAGCTTAAATACCAGCATACTATGACAATATTGGCTTAACTGTGCAAGGTCTTTATGCTGAAATTAGATTTACATCATAATTAGAGATGTACTTTTAAGAGTGCAGAAATGGATATATCCATTTCTGCAATTATGGACAATCAAAAGTATGACTTTAGCGCTCAAAAATCGTTGCAATACCCTGTCCTAGACCAATACACATGGTTGCTAGTCCAGTTGCATAATTTTTCTGCTGCATTGTATGAAGCAGTGTCGTACAGATACGTGCTCCTGAACATCCAAGCGGGTGTCCAAGTGCGATAGCGCCGCCCTTCAGGTTGACTTTATTATCGTAGGTTTCTTGTAGCCCTAATTCTTTAATACATGCAAGAGTTTGTGCAGCAAAAGCTTCATTGAGTTCTAGAGCATCAATATTGTCTAATTCCATGTTTGCGCGCTCTAGAGCAATACGGGTCGCAGCGACAGGCCCGATACCCATGATCGATGGTGCGCAACCACTGACAGCCATAGATCGCACAACAGCTAAAATAGGCAGCTCAAGTGCTCTAGCTTGCTCGCGGCTCATGACGAGCATTGCACTTGCTCCATCTGATATGGCAGATGAAGTGCCTGCCGTAATGCTGCCATCTCGAGGGTTAAAAACGGGTTTCAATTGCTCAAGGGAACTTAAGCTGGTGTCAGGACGAATCACTTCGTCTTGTGTGACCTGAATGAGACCGCCATCGCTGTCATGTCCTTCAATAGCGTGAATTTCATCATCAAACTCTTGGTTGAGCGTAGCTTGATGCGCCTTCTGATGGGACCTTAATGCAAACAGGTCTTGCTCTTCCCTACTGATCTCGTACTTCATAGCAAGCATTTCGGCTGTTAATCCCATAGAGCCTGACCCTTTAGCTACGTACTTGCCAAGGTGAGGATGAAAGTCAACGTTATAGGTCATAGGAATGTGTCCCATATGCTCAACTCCCCCTACGATGAAGACCTTTCCCATTCCTGTCATGATAGAACGAGATGCCTGGTGTAAGGCTTCCATTGATGAGCCACATAGCCTATTGATGGTTACTGCTGGAACTGTGTGAGGTAGCCCTGCAAGTAAAGCAGCATTTTTGGCGATATTAAATCCTTGCTCTAGCGTTTGTTGTACACACCCCCAATAAACATCATCTATTTCTTTGGGAGGGAGCGCAGGGTTGCGTTGTAGTAGAGCCTGCATCACTGAAGCTGACAAGCTTTCCGCTCTGACATGTCGAAATGCACCATTTTTTGACCGCGCCATAGGTGTTCGCACACAGTCAACAATTACAACATCTTTGTTCATAATATATATCCTATATGTATATAATTTTTAATAGTCAGTATTGCTTGATGCAAAATGACGCATACTTTCAGGAATATGATAGAGAGGACCTAGAGATTCAAATTTATCTGCCATAGCAACAAATTTCTTAATTCCCATCTGTCTTATATAAGTAAAAGGCCCGCCTCTAAATGCAGGGAAGCCCAACCCGTAAAGTAGAGCTATATCAGCTTCGGCCGGGGATGCGATGATACCCTGATCCAAACAGCGCACAGACTCTAAAATCATGGGGAGCATACACCTTGCGATGATATCTTCATGGCTAAAGTTATGTGCAGGACCAAGATGATCTTTCAGAATCTCCTCTGTAGCTGGATCTTTGTGTTTTTTAAGCTGCCCTTTTTTGTTTTTCTTATATTGGTAGAAGCCAAATTGATTTTTCTTACCGAAACGGTCGGCTTTAAATAAGATATCGACTGCATTTTTATTATTTTGCTTCATACGGTCAGGGTAAGCATCGGCCATGATACTTTGCGCATGATGTGCTGTATCAAGTCCAACAACATCTAATAGATGCGCAGGACCCATAGGCCAGCCAAATTCTTTTTCCATAACTTTATCTATTTCAGTAAAGTGGGCTCCAGCAAAAAGTAATTCATTAAAGCCATAAAAATAAGGAAACAGTACGCGGTTAACAAAAAATCCTGTACAGTCTTGAACAACAATGGGAGTTTTTCCCATTTTTTGTGCATAAGAACAAATGGTTGCAATGGTTTCTTTGGAAGAGCTTTCGCCTTGTATTACTTCTACAAGTGGCATTTTAGGCACAGGATTAAAAAAATGCATACCACAAAAGCGTTCTGGCTTTTGTAAATTATGTGCTAAAGAGTTTATAGAAATAGTTGAAGTGTTGGAAGTAATAATCGCTTCGTCTGAAACATGTTTTTCAATTTCTGTCAGTACATCAGCTTTTACATCTGGATGCTCAACTACAGCTTCAACAATAATGTCTGCATCTTTTAAACTGTTGTAATCAAGTGTAGGTACAATACTGTTTAAGGTGTTTATCACTTTTTCTGGTTTGATCTTGTTCTTACTTAATTTTTTAAGTAATTCATGATTTGCTTGTTGTAATCCAAGATCAAGAGCAGGTTGCGTGATATCTTTCATCATCGCAGGAATACCTTTTACAGCACTTTGATAAGCGATACCTCCACCCATAATCCCAGCACCTAAAACGCCTGCTTTTTTGTAGCTTTTTGCTTTTTTTCCTTGCTTTTTAGCTTTTGATTTAACCAACTGATCGTTTAAAAAAATCTGGATAAGAGATTGTGCGGTCGGTGTTTTGGCTAGTTCAATGAATGCTTCTTGCTCAACCAGTAGTGCATCTTGTCTATCTAATTTAGCAGCTTCTTTCACAACATCTACGACTTTAAATGGAGCTGGATAATCAGGTGAAACACTTTGTGCAAGCATGGCTTTTGCTGTGGTGAATGCCATTTTAGATTCAGCTTTATTGAGTGATAAAGGCGACTGTTTTACCGTTCTTCTTGATTTCCAATCGAGCTCATTATTGATTGCACGCTCTAAAAGGCGAAGTGCTTGAGGAATAAGTTGCTCATGATCGACTACGGCATCAACAGCTCCTAGTTTTAATGCTGCATCAGCTTTATTGTGTCGGCCTGTGGCCATCCATTCGATGGCATTTTCAGCTCCAATCACACGTGGCAAGCGCACTGTACCTCCAAATCCAGGTAAAATACCTAGTTTGGTTTCAGGTAATCCTATTACAGCTGTTGTATCGGCTATACGAAAATCACAAGCCAATATTGTCTCACAACCGCCGCCTAAAGCAAAACCTGTAACTGCGCATACTGTCGGCATAGGCAGCTCTTCTAATTTATTAAAAACATCATTTGCTTTATCTAACCACTTCATTAATACCGCAGTAGGTTGATCAAAGAGGTCTAAAAATTCGGTAATGTCAGCACCTACAATAAAAGCAGGTTTATGACTTGAAACTAACAACCCTTTAGGTTGCTGATCAATGATAATATCAAGAGCGTTGTCTAAATTATTTAAACAAGCTTGGTCGAGCTTGTTTACTGAACCATCTGAATTAAAGATGAGATGAGCCATATGGTCATCAAGCATTTCAACTTGAATATGAGTGCTTTGGTAGATCATGCATAGATTCCTTGTTTAAGGTTCAATGATTTCCTTTGTGCTTGAATTTTTTTGCACCTGAACAGTTTGCGTCTTAATGCTGTGAATTTCAATGCACTTTTTCATTTTTATGAATAATTAAATTTATATTTTTTATGATACACTTAATGTATTTAGGACAAATTTTATGGACAGTTTACAGGCAAAATATAAACAACACATTGATGTGATGTTGTCCAATGCTCGGCATATTTTGCAGCGAGAAAATAAATCAACTTTAGCAATTCACTCAGGCATTGAGCATTATTTTTTTGCAGATGATCACGGTTTTCCTTTTAAATTAAATCCTCATTTTAATGCTTGGCTTCCTCTTAACATGCCACAATGCTGGTTATTGATCAATCAAGTTGATCCGCCAAAATTAATCTTGTATCAAGTTGTCGACTTTTGGCATAAACCTGTCGATTTAGATGGCTTCTTCTTTTTAGATTATTTTGATGTGAGTTATGTACATCAGGTATCGGATATCAAAAACTATTTAGAACCTGAGGTAACACAGTGGGTCTACCTTGGTGAAGATGAAGCCTTGGCAAGCTCTTTAGGGTTTACTGCAATCAACCCACATGCTGTAGTGCATTTTCTTAATTATCATCGTGGTTATAAAACAGATTATGAAATTGCTTGCTTACGTGAAGCAAGTCAAGTTGCAGTACAAGGACATTTAGCGATAGAAGATGCAGTAAAAAATTCACCAGAATTTTTATCTGAATTTGAACTCAATGCTATTTATTTACAAGCGACCCAGCAAGAAGAGTCACAATTGCCCTATCGTGCCATCATTGCACAAAATGATCATGCTGCTGTTTTGCATTATCAAAATAGAATGCGACAGCGCCCTCAAAAAGCTTACTCTTTATTGATTGATGCAGGTGTTGACTGCTATGGTTATGCTTCAGATATCTCTAGAACCTATGCATACGAAAATAATATGTTTGCTGAAATGATCGAGAGTATGGATCAATACCAAAAACAGATTATTACTGAAATAAAACAAGGTTCGAGTTATGCTGATTTACATCAGAGATCTTGTGTTTTTATAGCCCAAGTTTTAAAAGATTTTAAACTTGCTTTAGGTTCAGTAGAACAGCTCATAGAACAAGGTATTGTCGGTGCCTTTTTTCCTCACGGATTAGGCCATTTATTAGGCTTGCAAGTTCATGATGTCGGTGGTAGTTTAAAGACGCCTTATCTTGATGTGCTACAACATAAAGATTCAAAAAAATTAAGAAACCAGCGTCTCATTGAACCAAGGCAAGTCATGACAATTGAACCGGGTCTATATTTTATTCAACAACTATTACAACCTCTTCGTCGTGACACTTCGATCACATGCTTGGATTGGTCTGTAATTGAAACACTTATACCTTTTGGTGGCATTCGAATTGAAGATAATATTTTGATAGGTGAGCACCAAATAGAAAATTTAACACGTGAATGTGGTTTACATGATTAAACTTGATCATATGAATAAAATAAAACATAGCTTATGCAAACCAAAATAATTTTACGAATGGTAGGCTTGTTGATTTGCCTGTTTTCGTTTTCAATGTTACCCCCTGCTCTTGTCGCTCTGATCTATCAAGATGGTGCGGGTGTTGTTTTTATTCGCTCTTTTTTTGTGAGCTTAATGATTGCTTTTATTTTTTGGTATCCTAATCGTAATTGCCAACAAGAATTAAGAACGCGATCGGGCTTTCTTATTGTTGTTTTATTTTGGGTTGTACTGGGTACAATTGGATCGATTCCTTTTATGCTATCGGACTCACCTCACTTGTCTATTACTGATAGTTTCTTTGAATCTTTTTCTGCTTTAACGACCACCGGTGCAACGTTAATTGTTGGACTCGATGAACTCCCTAAAGCTATTTTGTTTTATCGTCACTTATTACAGTGGTTTGGCGGGATGGGAATTATTGTTTTAGCTGTTGCTATCTTGCCTTTACTCGGTATTGGTGGCATGCAGCTCTACCGCGCTGAAACACCTGGCCCTGTAAAAGATAGTAAAATTACGCCTCGTATTGCAGAGACGGCCAAGGCTCTTTGGTATATTTACCTGACTTTAACGGTATTGTGTGCTTTTGCTTATTGGCTTGCAGGTATGAGTGTGTTTGATGCTATTGGTCATTCTTTTTCTACAGTAGCTATTGGTGGTTTCTCAAGTCATGATGCAAGTTTAGGTTATTTTGATAGTCCTTTAATTAACATCACTTGTGCTGTCTTTTTGTTAATTTCTTCTGTGAACTTTAGTTTGCATTTTATTGTTTTTTCTCGAGGCAAATTAAATTTTAGAGCTTATATACATGATGCAGAACTTAGATTTTTTGTGATCATTCAATGCGCATTAGTTGCGATTTGCTTTATGGTTCTTGTATCACGCAGATTTTATGATAATTACTTTGATGCCTTTGAGCAGGCATTTTTTCAAGCGGTATCGCTATCGACTACAGCAGGTTTTGCAACGGAGTCTTTTGCAAACTGGCCTTCGTTTTTACCTACTATGCTTCTCATTTCTAGCTTCATTGGAGGCTGCGCAGGGTCAACAGGAGGTGGATTAAAAGTTATTCGTGTTTGGCTCTTGATGTTACAGGCTAGCAGAGAATTAAAACGACTGGTTCACCCTCGCGCTTTATTTTCAATAAGTGTTGGACAAAAAGCTTTACCAGAGCGTGTTATTGATGCAGTATGGGGATTTTTTTCAGCATATATTTTTGTTTATATTGTATGTATGTTAGCCTTGTTAGCAACCGATATTGACTCGGTCACAGCGATCAGTGCAACAACAGCTTGTCTGAATAATTTGGGTCCTGGGTTAGGTGAAGTGGCCACACATTATGCAAATATTAATGATCAAGCAAAGTGGGTTTTAATTTTAGCTATGCTCTTTGGTCGGCTAGAAGTTTTTACATTACTGGTTCTTTTCACCCCTGCTTTTTGGAGACATTAAAGATGACCTATCATACTCTTATTGTTTACAGTTCAACAGATGGTCAAACACAGAAAATTTGTGACTATATAGCAAGCGAGATAGAGACTCAAACCCACAGAGTTCGGTGTGAAAATATTGCTGATGTAGACACATCGATGCTCGCTCAAGCACAACAAGTTATTATTGGTGCTAGTATTCGTTATGGTAAGTTTCAGCAAGATTTTCATCATTTTGTGCATGAGCATAGATTTACTCTAGATATGAAAGATAATGCTTTTTTCTGTGTTAATCTCGTGGCACGGAAAAATGAAAAGAACATGCCGCACAATAATCCTTATATGATTAAATTATTAAAAAATATGCAGTGGCAACCGAAAAAACTAGGTGTTTTTGCAGGCAAATTAGATTATCCTGCTTATAAGTTTTTGGATAAAATAATGATCCGTTTTATTATGTGGATGACGAAGGGACCTACCGATTGTTCTCAGACTTATGAGTTCACGCGTTGGGAGCGAGTAAGCCACTTTGCAGAGCAATTAAAGTAACCTGTAGTAGTGTATGAGTCAACAAATAATCTTTTTGAATATAATTCAGGTATAGGTATGCAATCATTAAAATATGAGCATTTAATCGATTTAGTTTTTCGACAAGTTCGTACAAGACAAGATGATATTGCACTTGTGAACTATGATACTCAAGGTCGTTGGCAACACATTTCTTGGCGTAGGCTTGGTACAATCATCGAATACCTTAGCCAACATTTATTAGATCATGAGCTAGATATTGGAGATCGCGTTGCTATTTTTTCTGACAACCGACTACAGTGGAGTTGTGCTGATTTAGCAACTTTAGCTATGCGCGGTGTTGTTGTGCCTATTTATGCAACCAGTACAGCTGATCAAGTTAAATTTATCTTAAAAGATGCTCAAGCTCAGATTATTTTTGTGGATCATCAAGAACATTATGATTTACTTTGTTCGGTTTTAACTGAAGACTTGCACAATGTGCACGTGATTGTTTTTGATTCTTACGTGAAGCTTACATCACCTCATCATCAATACTTTGATAAAATTGTTGACCAGAGTGTTACTTTATCTTCTTTGTATTATCAGCGTTTACAGCAAAAAGGTTTAACTGATCTAGCAACTTTAATTTACACTTCAGGCACGACAGGTAATCCTAAAGGTGTCATGCTTGATCATATGAATTTTTCCAGTTCCATTGCACAACATAAGCCTTTTGTACAGTTTAGTCCCGGACAAACTTCGTTGGCTTTTCTACCCTTGAGTCATGTATTTGAGCGAAGCTGGACTTTTTATGTTTTAGCTCGTGGCGGACGCAATGTATATCTAGCCCACCCTATGCAAGTACAAAGTGCGATGGCACAGGTTCAACCTCATGTGTTTTGTGTTGTACCGCGCTTTCTTGAGAAGATATACAGCACTATCCATGACAAAGTGAAGTATGCTCCCTTAACTAAGCGTTTATTATTTAAGTGGGCTTTATATATAGCAAAAACATGTCGATATGCAAAACGTACAGATTATTACAAACGTTTAAAGCTTCTTATTGCAAAGCGACTTGTTTTGATGCCAATGAGAAAAAAAATTGCACCTCAGTTAACACTGATGCCCTGTGGCGGTGCTGCACTTGATGAACAAGTTGCTCATTTCTTCTATGACATGGGTTTACCTGTTGTAACAGGTTATGGTATGACTGAAACCACAGCGACTATTACTTGTCAGCGTTTACATCAACAGGTTGCCGGATCATGCGGAACACAGCTTGAAGGCGTTGCCGTTAAAATTGGTCAGAACAATGAGATTTTAATCAAAGGCGATACCGTGATGCGTGGTTACTATAATAATCCGGAGGCGACACAAGAAGTTTTACAAGATGGCTGGCTTAAAACAGGAGATGCTGGCTACATCAATGAACAAGGTGAGCTTTATATTACCGAGCGTATTAAAGATCTTATGAAGACTTCAAATGGTAAGTACATTGCACCACAGCGCGTTGAAGGTTTATTAAGTCGCTCTCCTTTTGTCGAGCAAGTAGCTATTATTGCTGATGCACGTCATTACGTTAGCGCCTTGATTGTTCCTGCTTTTTCAGCTTTAGAAGATTGGGCTAAAGAGCAAGGTATTCATTATCGTTCACAACTTGATCTGGTTAAAAACTCACAAGTGAATAAACAAATAGAAGCAAGTTTAGCTCAGTTACAAAAAGAATTAGCAAGATTTGAACAAGTGAAGAAATTTACTTTGTTATCTAAAGCTTTTTCAATTGAGTTAGGAGAGATTACGCCTACATTAAAATTGCGCCGCAAAGTGATTTATCAAAAATATGCGCTACAAATTGCTTCAATGTACAATTAATATAAACTAATTAAGTGTATAAAAATAAGGATATTTTTGTGTTTGAAATGGAAGTCATACCTCGTTTTTGCGAGACCGATGCATTGGGTCACATCAACAATACAGTTTTCGCTGTGTGGTGTGAAGCAGCGCGAGAGCCTATATTTAAAATTTTTAATCCCGAGTTAAAATTGGAAACATGGAATCTCATTGTTGCACATCTTGATATAAGTATGACTTCTCCTTGTTATTTTGATTTCCCTGTAAGTATTAAGACCCATGTTTCTAAAGTGGGTCGCACATCTTTTGATGTAACGCATCATATTTATCAAAATGATCAACAGGTTGCAAAAGTGGTCGCTGTTTTAGTTCATTATGATTATCAACATAAAAAATCTGTTGAAATCAGTAAACCTTTGCGGTCTCAACTTCAATCATAGGTGATTTTTTCGGGTGCCTTTCAACTACGGCAGCGGTCATGCGTGCAATACAGGTGACTTCATGTTTGTTGTTACAGACTTCAACATGCCATACAGAACTACGCTTTCCTATATGTAATGGTGTGGTTGTTGCGATAAGAATCCCTTTTTTTACTGCTTTAAGGTGACTAGCACTAATTTCTTGCCCAACACAGTAGTACTTATCAAAATCGACAGCAAAATTAGCAGCATAACTTGCTACAGTTTCAGCCAAAGCCACATTGGCTCCACCATGCACCATGCCTAATGGATTGTGTATACGTGGTTTTGCTTCCATCTTGGCTGAAAGGTATGAATCACCTATCTCATGAATTTCTATTCCGAGTGTTTGCATAAGTGTACCACTTCGTTTAATCCCTTGATTGAGGTATTGGCACACTTCTAGAGTCGGTTGTTGAAACCAAATTGACATAATCTTGCTTCCTTAGGGTGAGAACCTTTTCACCTCATATGCTTGAACGATCTCTAGAGGTTTGCTAGAGTTTTAAGTAGATAAAAAAAACATCTTATTCTTTGATTCATAAGGCTTATTCAATCATAGCAGATCAAAAAAGAAATGAATATAAAATGAGTTCTCCTTGAGATTTTATTCAGCTTAATAAGGTGAAATGATCCGTTTTAAATGGAATAAACCTCTGCACTATGTATAGGAGATAGGTTAAAAGAAAACATGAGTAGAGCTTGAAATATGATTTAAGGAGTGTTGCGAATCTAAATGGTCTAAATATACTTTTTCTGATTGTTTCACCTTTAATCTCAAATAAAATAATATAGAAAAACAAGGTGTTATTCTATTCTCACTCGTGAGTTTTTTTATGGTTTTCTCGTGACAAAAAAGGCATATTGGAAACAGTAGACTCAAGATTATATTTGATGTTTGTATCGGTAGGCATTGAGATTGAATCATCAGAAAATGAGTAGAGTATGTTGGAGATATTCAGGATTTATTTGAGAAAGGCATGAGAAAAAAATAGAGAAGACGATAAAACTATGTCTTATTGAGGTTTTAAGATAAAAAAAATCGCTTGAAGTAAGCGATTTTTTCTATGCAAGAAGGTTATGCGTTAAATATCGAGGTTCAACACATTGAGAGCATTGGTTTCAATGAAATCTCGGCGTGATTCGACTTGATCGCCCATCAGCGTTGTGAAGAGCTGATCAGCTGCAATCGCATCATTGATGGACACCTGTAGCATACGTCGTGTATTAGGATCCATTGTTGTCTCCCATAGTTGATCAGGATTCATTTCACCTAAACCTTTGTAGCGTTGTATATAGAGACCGCGTTTAGATTCACTCATGAGCCACTCGAGTGCATCGATAAAGTTTTCCGCTTCGTAGATTTTATCACCACGTTTCACGTAACCGTCTTTTTCAATGATATCTTTAATTGCTTCGCCTATGGTTGCAATCTTGTCGTAATCGCTAGAATCGATGAAGTCTTTATTAAAAATATAATGACGGTCAACACCATGTTGGCGAATCGTAATTTGTGGAAAGCATTCACCTAATTCATTTTTTTGAAGGTTATAACTGTAGAGTGCACCGTCGGTCTCATTCTCAGCAAGTTTGTTCACAAATGAGTTAACCCAAAGCTCGACACTGTTTTGATTTAATAAATCTGATGCAGCTAATCGTTTTTCGTAAATCAATTGCTCTAATAAGACCTCAGGGAACCTACGACTCAATCTTTCGATAATACGCTCAACTTCTCTATATTGAAGTACCAAGCTTTCCAAAGATGATCCTGTGATAGCTGGTGCATTGGCATTGGTGTATAAAGCACTTCCATCAAGAGCCAAGTTCGTCAGGTACTCAGTTAATGCGGGTTCGTCTTTAAGGTATTGCTCTTGACGCCCCTTTTTCACTTTGAATAAAGGAGGCTGTGCAATATACAAATAACCACGCTCAATAATTTCAGGCATTTGACGGAAGAAAAACGTGAGCAGTAGAGTTCGAATATGTGAGCCATCGACATCAGCGTCCGTCATAATAATAATATTGTGATAGCGCATTTTTTCAGGGTTGTATTCATCTCGGCCAATACCACAACCCATAGCTGTGATTAAGGTTGCTACTTCTTGCGAAGACAGCATTTTATCGAAACGTGCTTTCTCAACATTAAGTATTTTACCTTTTAACGGTAAGATGGCTTGATTTTTACGGTTGCGGCCTTGTTTTGCTGAGCCACCCGCAGAGTCACCCTCCACGATATAGAGTTCAGATAAAGCAGGGTCTTTTTCCTGACAGTCGGCAAGTTTACCAGGCAAGCCTGCAAGGTCGAGTGCACCTTTACGACGCGTCATTTCACGCGCTTTACGCGCCGCTTCTCTTGCGCGAGCGGCATCAATGATTTTGCTCACGATAATTTTAGCATCAACAGGATTTTCGAGGAGAAAGTCATTTAATTTTTCTGACATACTCTGCTCGACAGCACTTTTGACTTCACTTGAAACCAGTTTATCTTTAGTTTGTGAACTAAATTTTGGATCAGGTACTTTCACCGAAATAATAGCTGTGAGTCCTTCTCTTGCGTCATCACCCGTTGCTGATGTTTTCTCTTTCTTATTGAAGCCTTCTCGATCCATATAACTGTTTAGATTACGTGTTAAAGCGCTTCTAAATCCAGCAAGGTGTGTACCGCCATCGCGTTGTGGAATATTATTGGTAAAACAAAAAATATTTTCCTGAAAACTATCATTCCACTGCATAGCGACTTCAACGCCAATACCGTCATTGCGTTCATGTATGAAATGAAAAATATTTTTGTTTACAGGATTTTTGTTACGGTTAAGGTATTCGGTGAATGCACTAATACCACCTTCATACATAAAGTGATCTTCTTTACCGTCGCGCTCATCAATTAATTTAATGGATACACCTGAGTTGAGGAAAGATAATTCGCGTAAACGTTTTGCCAAAATATCAAAATGAAACTCAATATTACTGAAAATTGTAGGGCTTGGCCAAAAACGTATTTCTGTACCCGTTCTTTCTGTTTCCTGAATTGCGGCGATCGGTGCTTCAGGCTCACCCAAGCAGTAAGTTTGCTGATAAATCTTCCCCTGACGCGCGATAGTGAGTCTCAACTTATTAGAAAGTGCGTTCACAACTGAGACACCTACACCGTGTAAGCCACCTGAGACTTTGTAGGAGTTATCATCAAACTTTCCACCTGCATGCAATACAGTCATAATAACCTGTGCTGCAGAAACCCCTTCTTCAGGGTGTATATCAATAGGTATACCACGGCCATCATCTTTCACTGAAACAGAATGGTCTGCGTGGATCGTGACAACAATATCATTACAGTGACCTGCTAAAGCTTCATCGATTGAGTTGTCAACAACCTCAAAAACCATGTGATGCAAACCTGATCCATCATCGGTATCACCAATGTACATTCCAGGACGTTTGCGTACCGCATCAAGACCTTTTAATACCTTAATACTTGAAGAATCGTAATTATTCTCAGCCATGTCTATATCTCGCTATTTATGTTCACTCACTTGCCCATGTTCCACGTGAAACACCTTGGCAGGCGTTTGTGACAACACATTAGTCATTGCTTTAGGTTCTATGGTTGTTACTAACTGTTGAGCACCTATTGCTTTTAATTGTTGCAATAAAACTAGTCGATGCTGCTGGTCTAACTCAGAAGGCAGATCATCAATTAGAAATAATGCATGTTTCCTTGTTTCTTGATGGAGTAAGACTCCTTGTGCTAATTTCAATGCACAAACCAAAAGTTTGAGTTGTCCTCTCGAGAGCACTTGTTGCGCTGGTCTCCCATCAATAGAGATTTTTAAGTCAGCTTTGTGCGGTCCCGAATGAGTATACCCTGTTATTTTATCACGTTCGTATTGGATATTTAAGACCTCTGCTATAGGATAATTTTTATCCCAACCGAGGTGGTATTCTGTCACGAAAGTAAATTGCGGTAAAAACTTATCTATTATACCTTGTAATGCTTCATTTAACGAATTTATATAAGATTTTCTGTATTTAGTTAACTTTTCTGCGTATTGCGCAAACTGTTGATTCCATGGCAACATCTCTTGTTGTGACTTTTGTTGCTTAAGTAACGCATTTCTTTGTTTTAAAAGTTTTTTTTGTATAGACCAAAGTTTATGATATTCCGGATATTGGTAAAAAATACCCCAATCTATGAAAGCGCGTCTCATCTTTGGCCCTTCTAAAAGCAAGGCAAAGCTTTCTGGGCTTATGGTTTGTATAGGTATCCAGCGTGCGAGCTCTGACCATTTACTCACTTTTGTATGATTGACGCGCATTTCTATATCATGACGCTTTGATTTTTGTAAAGCGATGCGTGTTGTCTGTTGATCGCTATCAGTGAGCTCTGCTGCGAGAGTGCATTCAGTCTGATCATGATGGATCAGATGATCAGAGATTGATGTGCGAAAAGAGCGTCCTGTATTGAGAAAATGTAAACCTTCTAGTAAAGCCGTTTTACCACTACCATTGACGCCCCAGATAAGGTTTAAACCATTTTCGAGTTTCAAGTCTGCTTTTTTGATGTTTCGAAAGTGGTTTAAGGTATAACGCTTAATGATCATAAATTATGTTAAAGTCTCATCGGCATCACAACGTACATGGCTTTATTACAATGCGTATCCTCAACTAAAACACTAGATTGATTATCGATGAACGTCAGCTTGACCTCTTTTGACGGTAGGGTGTTGATAGCATCGAGCAAGTAACCTACGTTAAAGCCAATCTCGAGAGCCTCTGCTTGAGGATAATTAATATCCACTATTTCCTCAGCTTCTTCTTGTTCTGGGTTGTTTGCTGAGATATTTAGGGTAGAACCTTCTAGATTTAAACGTACCCCTCGAAACTTTTCATTGGATAAGATAGAAGTACGCATGAGCGCCTGACGCATTGCCTCGCGCTCAACCGTAACAATTTTATCACCACCTTTAGGGAGGACTCTGTTGTAGTCAGGAAAGCGGCCTTCAATAAGTTTACAAGTGAGGGTTGTGTTGTGTGTTGTGGCTCTGAAGTATGTATCACAAAATGAGATTTGAATCGATTCATCTTGCTGATCGATAAGACGTACCAACTCAGTAATACTTTTACGTGGAATAATCAGTTGTTTTTTTGAAAGGTTTTGCTCAATAGACTCACAAGTGAAGGCCAGTCGATGTCCATCAGTTGCTATAGCGCGTATCTCTTGCCCTTCTGTTTCCAACAATAGCCCATTTAAGTAATGCCTTGAGTCTTGGTTAGCCATTGCAAATTGTGTGGCATCGATTAGGGCTTTACATGTTGAAGTAGGTAATGTCATTTCAACATCGGCTTGCCAAGCTTCAAGATTAGGGTAACCGTCGGCAGATAATGTAGTTAATGAAAAGCGACTGCGGCCACTTTTTAATCGCACTTTATTCTCTTGCTGTTCAAATGTGATATGAGCATGTTCTGGCAAAGAGCGAACAATATCAAATAGCTTTTTAGCAGGTACAGTGATGCGCCCTTCTATGCAAGGAGCGTCAAGCTGCACTTGCCCTATCAGTTCAACTTCAATATCAGTACCAGTGAGGAATAAGTGTTGATGTTTGACCTCAATAAGGATATTAGAGAGGATTGGTAAGTTGTGACGGCGCTCAATAGCGCCTGAAACACTTTGAATTGGTGTTAAAAACTGTTCTCTAGATAGTGTAAATTTCATCGGATTAACCTTACCCATTAAGAGGAGAGAGTGCGAATTAGATTGGCGTAATCTTCTTTTATATCGTAGCTTTCATCTCGAAGCTGTTTAACTTTACGACAAGCATGCAATACTGTTGTATGATCTCGACCGCCGAATGCATCACCAATTTCTGGTAAAGAGTGGTTGGTCAGCTCTTTTGCGAGCGCCATTGCGACCTGCCTTGGACGTGCCACAGATCGAGAGCGCCTTTTAGAAAGCAAATCAGCTACTTTGATTTTGTAATACTCTGCAACTGTTTTTTGAATATTATCTATAGTCACGAGCTTTTCTTGCAAAGCTAGTAAATCACGTAGTGCTTCTCGAACAAAATCGATAGTGATGGCTCGACCGGTAAAGTTAGCGTTGGCGATAACACGGTTGAGCGCACCTTCAAGCTCTCTCACATTAGAGCGTAGGCGTTTTGCGATAAAGAAAGCAACTTCATGGGGTAGATGAATGTGACTGTTGTCTGCTTTGCGCATGAGGATAGCAACACGGGTCTCCAACTCAGGTGGCTCGATGGCAACTGTGAGTCCCCAGCCAAAGCGTGACTTGAGTCGATCTTCTACACCATCGATCTCTTTTGGGTAGCGATCAGAGGTGAGAATGATTTGGTGATTCCCTTCAAGTAGAGCATTAAAAGTGTGGAAAAACTCTTCTTGCGAGCGATCTTTATTTGCAAAGAATTGAATATCATCAATAAGTAAGGCATCTACACTGCGGTAGTAGCGTTTGAATTTTTCAATAGCATTATTTTGCAATGCTCGTACCATATCTTGGACGAAGCGCTCAGAGTGCATGTAGATGATTTTAGCATCAGGCTTGTTTTGCAAGATACCATTGCCTACAGCATGCAAAAGATGTGTTTTGCCTAGTCCGGTATCGCCATATAAGAATAAAGGGTTATAAGCTGTACCAGGATTTTCAGCCACTTGTATGGCTGCAGCACGCCCTAGTTGGTTTGATTTACCTTCGACAAAGTTATCAAATAAGTAAGTAGGGTTAATGTTACTACTTCTATTGGGTTTGATTTCATGATCTACAGTAACGGGCTTGGCAGGAGCTGGTTTTGGTGCTTTGGTCGTTGGGGAGATGGGCTGCGAGATAGGCTCAGGCTCTTCTCGTTTGGCTGCTTCAGTTTTAGGAGCTCCGACATCAAAATGAAGCTGCGGTGTTTCGCTGCTATGGTTAGAAAAAAAGACGGTAATGAGCTCATAGTAACGCTCTTTGACCCAATCAAGAACAAAGCGATTCGGTGCATACAGAGTGAGGGTTTGGCCATCATACTCTGCTTGTAATGGTCTAATCCATAAGCTAAATTGCTGTGATGGCAACTCTTCTTGCAGTTTTTCGCAACATTCATTCCAAAGCGTTAACGCCACATTGAGCCCCTTGATGATTTGAATAAAACTATATTCTACATTCTAGAGCTACCGATCGCTACACTTTAATCAAAAAATTATCAACAACTTCTTATGTCATTGAAAGCCTGATTGTTTATCCAAAATATAGAGAAGGTGTATTTTCTTTTTTATACTTATAAATCATAAGCTTACATGTTGTTTTATGTTTTTTTTAACAAAAGAGCTTGATCAGATCGACTAAAAAAGATATGTCGAGATAAATAACGTTCACAAAGTTATCCACAAAATCTAGCCTGTAAGGCATGGGTGAAGCTAGATAAGACAAGATCTTGGGATAAAATACAGATAACTTGTTGAGAATATAGGTAAACAACCTTGACTAGGATGCTTTCTAGCCGTATAATCGCCCTAGAATTTGTGTGCAATGTACACAAAAATTTATATAACTTATTGAATATGGCAATAAAATTATGAGTAAACGCACTTATCAACCAAGTAACTTAAAGCGTAAACGTTCACATGGTTTCCGTGCTCGTATGGCAACAAAAAGCGGTCGTCAAGTTTTGGCTCGTCGTCGTGCTAAAGGTCGTGCTAGCTTAACTGTTTAAGGAATATCAGGTGCGTGACAACGCCTTTACTAGGGAGTTACGTCTACTAACTCCCTCCCAATTCCAAAGGGTTTTCTCTAACCCTGTCAGGGTATCTTCTCCTGAGATTACGTTATTAGCTCATTTCAATGATGTGGAGCACCCACGTCTAGGGCTTGCTATTGCTAAGAAAAGTATCAAATTAGCCTGTCGTCGAAACCGAGTGAAACGCGTTATACGTGATAGCTTTCGCCTGAATAGACATGATTTTCATGCTATAGATATCGTGGTTATCAGCAAGCGCGGCATTGAAGATTTAAGCTCTACACAACTACAGCAGCTTATAAAGACATTATGGATAAAGTTAAATCGACGCTGCAAAAAAGCTTTATCGGCTTAATTCGAGCTTACCAGAAGTGGGTGAGTCCGCTCTACCCTCCTTGCTGTCGATTTCATCCAAGCTGTTCAAGTTATGCAATAACAGCAATAAAATTACATGGAATTGTAAAAGGTTGTTGGTTATCTTGCAAACGCATATTAAAATGTAACCCATTACATTCGGGAGGCTACGATCCCGTCCCACCACAACATAACAGGTATAAAAATTAAGTTATGGAATCACAACGCAATTTTTTGCTTATTGGATTACTCCTCTTAAGCGCTATGATTTGGTTACAGTGGAATACAGATAAAAACCCCGCTGTAGTACAAAATAATACAATGATGGAAGCTAATAGCTCTACAGATCAAGATGTGCCTACGGCTGATCAGGCTCAAAAAAAAGAAGTGATAGTTGAGCAAGATCTGGTTCATGTCGTTACAGATACCTTAGATCTGAAAATTAACCCTATCGGTGGTGATGTTGTCTATGCAGCATTGAAACAGTACAAAGTTGAGCTGGGCCAAGATGAATCTTTCGTGATGTTGAATGCGGAACCTGATTCAACCTATATGGCACAAAGTGGCTTGATTGGGCAAGATGGTATTGATCGCTCTGGAGCTCGAGCACGATACAGTGTCGCCCAATCTGAATATCAGCTTGCCGAGGATCAAGATACGCTTAAGGTGTTATTGACGCTCAGTAAAGATGGAGTGAACTACATCAAGGAGTTTACTTTTGAGCGTGGTCACTATGATATAGGTGTGCGCTATCTGATTGAAAACCAAAGTGATCGTACACTGCAAATGCAAATGTATGCTCAGCTCAAACAAAAAATGATCGAAGCGGAATCAAGCATGATGATGCCAACATATAGAGGCGGGGCTTATTCCAACATTGAAGATCGTTTTACTAAGTACACTTTTGATGATATGGAAGATGCAAATCTCAACCTATCGACCCAAGGTGGTTGGATTTCTATGATTCAGCATTATTTTGTATCGGCTTGGGTGCCACCACAAAATGAGCAACATAAGTTCTACACGAGTGTGCGTCGTGATGATACAGCCAATATTGGGTACTTGGGCGAGATGGTTGAAGTTGAGCCACAAAGTACACAGAAAATTCAAGCGAAGCTTTACGTTGGTCCGAAAGATCAAGCTGCTCTTTCTGCAATTGCTGAACACCTTAATCTTGTTGTTGATTATGGTTTTCTTTGGTGGTTAGCTGTGCCGATTCATGCGCTTTTGATGTTCTTCCAAGGCTTTGTCGTGAACTGGGGCTTGGCAATTATTCTTGTGACTTTGACTGTTCGTGGTCTACTTTATCCTTTAACCAAAGCACAATATGTGTCTATGGCTAAAATGCGTAACTTGCAGCCTAAACTTCAAAGTTTGAAAGACAGATACGGTGAAGATCGCCAAAAAATGGGTCAAGCTATGATGGAGTTATACCGTAAGGAAAAAGTAAATCCTATGGGTGGATGCTTACCTTTAATCCTTCAGATGCCTATTTTTATTGCTTTGTATTGGGTTCTACTTGAGAGCGTTGAATTACGTCATGCGCCGTTCATGTTATGGATTCAAGACTTATCAGTACAAGATCCTTTTTATGTATTGCCGATTTTAATGGGTGCTTCAATGTGGTTCATGCAAAGATTACAGCCACAAGCTGCAACTTTGGATCCGATGCAGCAGAAAATGATGCAATACATGCCTTTAATGTTTACCGTCTTTTTCTTATGGTTCCCTTCAGGCTTAGTTTTATACTGGTTGGTGGGTAACTTGGTTGCTATAGGACAACAGCTCGTTATCTATAAGAGCCTTGAAAAGCGCGGCTTAAAATAAAAGCCTCAAATGAAAGGCGGCGCAGGTCGCCTTTTTTAATGGATCAAAATAAAGTGTAAAGAAGTATGTTAAAACAAGATACAATTGTCGCTCAAGCTACTGCACCTGGACGCGGTGGAGTGGGTATTGTTCGGTTATCAGGACCTCATGTGAAGCAGGTCATGCAGCGTGTTTTAGGCCAATCTTTAAAGCCTCGCCAAGCAGTATATCTCCCCTTTTATGATGCGCAAGGCCAAGTGGTAGATCAAGGTATTGCTTTGTTTTTTCAAGGGCCTCACTCCTTTACGGGAGAAGATGTATTGGAACTTCAAGGCCATGGTGGTCAGGTTGTCATGGATTTATTGATTCGAGCGGCGTTGTCGATTGAAGATATACGTGTAGCCGATCCCGGTGAGTTTTCTCAACGTGCTTTTTTGAATAATAAAATTGATTTAGCGCAGGCCGAAGCTATTGCTGACTTGATTGAAGCGACTTCAGAGCAAGCAGCAAGTAATGCATTGCAATCGATGCAAGGCGCATTCTCTAAGGAAGTGAGTCAATTAGTCGAAGCTCTAACACATTTGCGCATGTATGTTGAAGCGGCTATTGATTTTCCCGAAGAAGAAATTGATTTTTTAAATGATGGTAAGATTACGCAAGATTTAGCTGCGATTGAGCAGCATATGCAACAGGTTTTTGCCAAAGCGAATCAAGGCGCCATCATTCGAGAAGGCATGAAAGTGGTGATTGCGGGCCGTCCTAATGCTGGTAAATCGAGTTTATTGAATGCTTTAGCTGGTAAAGAGTCTGCAATTGTAACCGATATTGCAGGCACAACCCGAGATATCTTGCGCGAACAAATTCATCTTGAAGGTATGCCTATACATGTGATTGATACCGCCGGTCTACGTGATACGACTAATGCAGTTGAGCAAATAGGTATTGAACGTGCTTGGCAAGAAATCCATCAAGCAGATCGAATTCTATTTCTTGTTGATGCAACCACGACTCAGGAAACCGATCCTTTTGTTATTTGGCCTGAATTTATGGCAAAGCTTCCTGCTCATGTAAAAGTGACAGTGATACGCAATAAAGTTGATTTGAGTGCAGAAACTTTAGAGCATGAGTTAGAACAAGACCAGCCTGTACTACGTTTATCTATTACAGAAGGTATAGGCCTTGAGGCATTGAAGTCTCACCTTAAGCAGTGTATGGGTTATCAGGGTACAACGGAAAGTCAATTTAGTGCGAGGCGTCGTCACTTAGAAGCACTAGAACAAGCACAAGAAGCACTTGCTCGAGGTCGCGTACAACTTGAAGTCTATCAAGCGGGAGAACTCTTAGCAGAAGAGTTACGTTTAGCGCAAGAAGCTTTATCTCAAATTACGGGACGGTTTAGTTCTGATGATTTATTGGGTAAGATTTTTGGATCTTTTTGTATTGGTAAGTAAACTTAAAGTATAAGATGAATGATGTGAGAGGTAATCATCTATGACTAATCAACAGATTTACTACGCCGGATTTTGGAAAAGAATATGTGCTTTTGCTTTGGATGCTCTACTGCAAACCTTGGTTATCTCTTTTCCTCTCTACTTTTTGCTTAATTCAAGTTCTTCCTTTGATTATCATAGCCTTGCAGCCTTATGGCTGGAATCGGGTTTAATTGCGCTCTTTGTCATTGTTTTTTGGCGTTATAAATCGGCCACACCAGGTAAAATGTTGTTTCATATGGAAGTGGTCGATGCGCAAACTTTAGCACCTTTGCCGACTTCGCGCCTTATACTACGCTACTTCAGCTATTTGTTGTCGATTTTACCTCTTTTTTTAGGGGTTTTCATGATGGGCTGGACAGAGAGAAAACAAGGATTACATGATAAAATTGCGCGCTCTGTTGTGGTGATTAAGCAGAAAAAATATGTAGAGGAAACAAGTGAAGCAGATGCTTCACCTGTCTAAAGCCGAAGAATAACAAGAATAAGGTGTGGGTGCTTATTAATGTGCCTGCTCCCATGAGACACCAAACTGCGCATCGACTAAGAGTGGTACATCAAGCTTTGCTGCATTCGACATCAGTTCAGCGAGGTGTTTTTTCGCTTCTTGAGCGTGCTTTTTGGGCACTTCAAATACCAGCTCATCATGCACCTGCATCAACATCTTTATGCCTAAATGCGGGTGCTGAGTCAGCCAGTCTTCTACTGCAATCATCGCCAGCTTGATGATATCCGCTGCAGTGCCTTGCATAGGTGCGTTGATTGCAGCACGTTCTGCAGCTGCACGGCGCATCTGATTTTTAGCATGAATTTCCGGTAAATAAAGTCGTCTACCAAAGAGTGTTTCAACAAAGCCCTGTTCAGCAACTTGAGCACGGGTACGTTCCATGTAATGGAGTACGCCAGGATAGCGTTCAAAATAGGTATCCATATAAAGTTGTGCTTCGTGGCGTGGAATATCAAGTTGTTTGGATAATCCAAATGCAGACATACCATAGATGAGACCAAAGTTAACAGCTTTAGCGCGTCGTCGCTGTTCGTGAGTCACTTGATCAAAGTCAACATTAAATACTTCTGCAGCAGTGGCTTTATGAATATCTTTATTTTCCGCAAAGGCTTGGAGTAGATTTGGATCTTGTGAAAGATGCGCCATAATCCTTAATTCAACTTGTGAGTAGTCAGCAGCGAGTACCACATGATCGTCAGGTGCAATAAAAGCATGACGAATGCGTCTTCCTTCTTCACTACGAATAGGAATGTTTTGCAAGTTAGGATCTGCTGAGGATAATCGCCCTGTAGCAGTAACCGCTTGATGATAATTCGTATGGACGCGCTGTGACGCGTCGTGAATCATCAAGGGTAACTTATCGATATAAGTTGTTTTAAGTTTAATGAGGCTGCGATGCTGCAAAATAACTTCAGGAAGTGGGTAATCTAGAGCCAGCTCAGCAAGAACTTCTTCAGCTGTAGAAGGAGCACCTTTAGGTGTTTTCTTTAAAATTGGATAGTTTAGTTTTTCAAAAAAGATGTGTTGCAGCTGTTTTGTTGAACTGAGATTAAAATGCTCTCCTGCAAGCTCAAATGCTTTGCTTTCTAGCTCTTCAATCACTTGGGTAATTTCTTCGCTTTGTTGCTTTAAGCTCTCGGTATCGATGAGTACGCCTTGACGCTCGATTTTAGATAAAATATGAATTAAAGGTTGTTCAATTTGTTCATAGACTTTTTTCAGAGTCGGTGCTTTTTCCAGCTCAGCCCAAAGATGTTGGTGCAATTGAAGTGTGATATCAGCATCTTCACACGCATAATGTACAGCGGGTTCGAGTTCTATCTGATTGAATGTTTTCTGTTTAGCGCCCTTCCCTGCAACATCTTCAAAAGACACGGTTTTCTTATTGAGATAGGTATAAGCTAAATCGTTCATATTGTGGCGTGTAGCGGTTGAGTTCAAGACATAAGACTCTAACATGGTATCAAAAACTGCACCCTGTACATCAATACCATACTTTTTAAATATACTTCGGTCATATTTAATATTCTGGCCAACTTTAAGAATACTTGGATTTTCGAGCATAGGTTGAATAGCTTGGAGTACTTGATCCAGAGTGATTTGCTTGGGCGCATTCTCATAATCATGCGCTAAAGGAATATAAGCTGCATGACCTGCCTGAATTGACCAGGAGATGCCAACGAGTTCAGCTTTCATATAATCAAGGCTGGTGGTTTCTGTATCGATAGCAACATAAGGCGCTTGATGAATTTTTTCAATCCACCTATTCAAATCTGTTTCAGTTAAAATGCAGTGATATGAGGTATCAGCGCTTTCAGCGGGTATAGGCTGTGGTAGGTTCGATTCACCTAATCGTTTTTGCTCATCAAGCAATCGTCTAAATTCAAGTGTGCTGTAGAGTTCAATCAGCTTTTCACGATCTTCAGGCTGACGACTTAGATCTTGAGCATCATCTTGTAAATCTACATCACATTTGATGGTCACCAGATCTCTTGAAAGCATGAGTAAATCTTTGTGCTCTATCAGCTTCTTTTTCATAGTTTTTGCACCACGAAAGCTTAAATGTTGAATCATATCTAAGTTTTCATAGATTTTATCAACACCACCAATATGGTGAATCAATGCATGTGCTGTTTTTTCTCCCACGCCAGGAAGTCCTGGGATATTATCCGAGGTATCTCCTACAAGGGCTAGATAATCGATCATTTGTTCAGGTTTTACCCCAAACTTTTGTTCCACACCTTGAGGATCAAGATAAGTCTGCGTCATGGTGTTGATTAAGCTTATATGCTCGTTGACAAGCTGAGCGAGATCTTTATCTCCTGTGCTGATCAGAGTTGACTGCTTATTTTGACTTGCTTGGCGGGCGAGTGTGCCTATTACATCATCTGCTTCAACACCTTCAATACTTATAATGGGTAGTCCTAACGCTTGAATCACTTCATAAAGAGGTGCAATTTGGCTACGTAAATCATCGGGCATTTTTTGTCGATTGGCTTTATATTGATCGTACATCTCATCACGAAATGTTGGTCCTTTAGCATCAAACACGACGGCAATGCGTTCAGGCTTATATTCTTTCAGTAAACTGCGCAGCATGTTAACGACGCCAAATATAGCTCCTGTTGCCTCCCCTTTGGAATTGGTTAAATGAGGCGGTGCAAAGTAGGCACGATATAGATAGGATGAACCATCAACTAAAATAAAAGGTGATTTTTTTTCCATAGTATAAAGGTATTTGAAATATTTTTATGTAGGCATAGGATGCCACAAATTGATATTTTTTTCAGCAGTTAATTTTCAACCACTTCTGTGGATAACTTTGTTACTTAATTATGACGCCGAGATTGTGCATCTAAGCGGTTTTTATAATTTCTTATTTTAAATCAATTATTTAGTAATTTTTTTTTGGTAGATCACTGTTTTTGTATGGAAAAAATTTGTGTGGATTTTTTTTTTAAGAATTTATCTAATATTTTTACCCATTCTAGAGTAAATTTTACTCTATCTGTATGATCTTTTTCTATTAAGGTTTGATTTTTTTCTTGATAAAGAGGAACAAAGTATCAAATCAAATAGGAAGTTTTGAGCACTGCAATTTGAAGTATCTGCAGATTACAAAGATCTATTTATATATTTTAGTGTAATCATTTAATTTATTTCTATACTTAATGGAGAAAATAAACATTGTATATTTTTAGAGCATTGAGGGATCTATGATACTGAATTATTTATCAATACGACAAAAAATACTGAGTCTTGTTGGTGCTGTGTGCTTAGTGTTTATTCTATCTATGTTTTTTATCAAAGTCACTAATGACAGGTTGTTCACGGTTGTGACTGATTTTTTCCAAGAAGACTTTGCTGTCTTATTAGATTTTAGTGAGATTGATGAATTACATGCGAGCATGGTTTTAGATATCACTAGGCTTCAAATATCCTATATGTTAAAGCTGAACAATCAAACTGTCGGATATTTGGAAAAGTTAGATAAATCTCAGAAGAAAGTCCCTGATTTACTTGAACACTTAGGGGAGTTGATGAAAGGTGATCCTTTATTTGATGAGCTCAAAAATAAAATAGAGGTCTTCGACTCAGCTTCAAAAGATTTTATCGCTGCAATGAAGATACCTCCTGAACATAAAGCGCCCTTCCCCGTTTTTAAGCGTTTTAGAGACTCTGGTGTTGATTTTGATAAAGTTGTTGATGTGTTTGAATCCAAAATGGAGGAAGATCGTAACCTTATTATCGAAGAGATTTATGACTCTATTTTTATCTCAACAGGTCTGTTTTATGCTGCGATCAGTCTGGCTCTTATTTTGAGCTTGGTTGCTGTAACCCTTATCACGATTCCTATGGTTAATGCTCTCAACAAAGTCAAAGGTATGTCTGTTTCCTTATCTGAAGGCAATTTGAATATTAAAGAAGATTTTATTGGTACAGATGAATTCTCAACGGTCGGACGTGCTTTATCAAATACGATCAAAAACTTGCAGGAAGTGGTGCATCATATAACTAAATCAAGCAATGATATTTCGGAAAAAAGTCAGTTGCTAGTCGGAGCTAATCATGAAATTATGAATGCTTCTACCCTTGTCTCTGACAATACTATGCTCACTGTGACGGCGATGGATCAAATTACGCAAACAAGTTCTATCATCAGTCAAAATATCAGTGAAACAGCCGATACTTCATCAGATATGGAAAACCTTGCGCAAGATGGGTTAAAGTCTTCGGGTGATATGCAGCAATCGGTAATGCATCTATCAGAAAATATTGATGGTGCTTCTCTTGCTGTAGGCAACTTAAGAGAAGCTTCTAAAAATATTGAGAGTATTTTAGAGGTGATACGAAATATAGCCAATCAAACAAATTTGTTAGCTCTAAATGCTGCAATTGAAGCCGCGCGAGCCGGTGATAAAGGGCGTGGCTTTGCTGTTGTTGCGGATGAAGTCAGGGAGTTATCGCAACGCTCAGAAAACTCAGTGAATGAAATTGAAGCTATTTTAATTCAACTTTTATCTGCGTGTGAAGAAACCTTTAAGATGATGGAGCAAAGTCAAAAATTTGCCAAAGAGTCACAAAATAAAGTAGAAGATTCACACGCTATGCTTCAAGGTATTATCAATATGATTAAGTTGGTTAATGGTAAAACTCAAGAAGTTAATATATCCCTAAAAGAGCAACAGCTGGCTATCCAAGAAATTAATCAAACCATGCATAAGGTTCAAGAAATGACAAAACAGTCTTCCTCTGTGGCTTCTTCGGCACTTAATGAGAGCTCGGGTCTTGATGTTATTTGTAAAGAAATGGATAAGCAGATTAATTTCTTCAAACTGCCTTAGCGTTCAAAGCTATGAAGTGATAGCTAAAAATAAAAAGTATCTCTATGAGAAAATAACCCTTTAATCGGGTTATTTTTTTATAAAAAAAAGACCAGACAAATAATGTCTGGCCAAATTGTGAGCAATGTCCTTTATCTTTCCCTGTGAGTGAGAAAAGAGAACAAAGTAATGATAATCGTTTTCATTTACTATTGCAAACTTGATATGCATTTTTTTATCGTCAGCTGACGCAGAGCTGTGTTGACAGCCTTAACAAAAAGGCCGTAAGCAGGTAAAAATAAGGCGATGCTCATCAGAAGCTTAAAAGCGTAATCTCCCCAAGCAATTTCTACCCAGTTTTCAGCCATAAAAGCGTCCGAACTATGGAAGAAAGCAATACTAAAAAAGATAAATGTGTCGACCAAAGATCCTAAGCTGTTAGAGCAGAATGGAGCAACCCACCACTTTGACGCGCGTCGTATTTGAGCAAATACAAAAATATCAAAGATTTGCCCTATGATATAAGCCATAAAGCTTGCAAAAGCGATACGAAAAGCAAAGAGATTAAATGTGTTAAGAGATTCAGCTAAGTTTGCTGTCGATGCAATGGTCATGACATACGAAATGATTAACGCAGGAAACATGCTGAGCAAAATAATTTTACGCGCTGCTGAAGCGCCATAAAAGCGTATTGTAAGATCGCTTGCCAAATAGAGTAAAGGAAAGACTAAAGCTCCCCAAGTGTTATGGAAGCCGTAGATCTCAAATGGGAACTGTACAAGATAATTACTCGCCGCAATGATCAGTATGTGGATGCTGATAAAGAACCAAAGGGTACGTGTGGAGGATGCATAAACTGCTTGCATAATAAACCTTTTTAAATGAATCGGGGTGAGGGAACCCGAAAATGTTAATACTTGAACCCAGATTTTAACACGGATTTGTAGCAAGCCGCCAGATCAAATATAAAATAAAAAGGTTTATAAAACAAAAAACTATAACCTCTAACTCTTGTTTTCTTTAATGATGCGCATGAGATTTTGATGTGGAATAGAGCTCTCATGCGCTAAAGTGCATTGAGCCCATTGCTCAGCTTCAATCATAGATTCGTAGAGAGATTTATGATTTAGGATTGCACACATAAAACCAGCAGCGTAGACATCTCCTGCTCCAGTTGTATCAACGACATGGCTTTCATAGGGTGTGTGTTGATGATGCATGCCTTCAGCAGTATAAGCTGTTGCACCCTGTTCAGCATGGGTCACAATGAATGCTTTAAGAGAATCTCCAGCTTGATTAACAGCAAACTCCCAATAATCCTCAATATCAGACGGTAGTTCACTATGCGATGCGATAAGATAATGACAAGCTTGTTTTGAGCTCTTATATTTAAGTTGAGAGACAACTAGAGTCTGTTGTACGGCTTGATGACACCAATTGCTGACACCTTGAGCTTCAATATTAAAATAGATCAAATCCCAGTCAGAGAAATTGGGTGGCTCCGTGAGTTTAAGTAAGGGGCGATCAGGACGCAGTATGGTTCTTTCGCCTTTTGGACAGGTTAAAATAAGTACTTCGGCTGTTGAGCCTTCGTAACGTTGTATCGATCTACAGTCTAAGCCCTGATCGCTTGCTTGAGCGATCAACCAGTTTGCTGTTTCATCTGTACCCACTTGTGTGATTAAAGCAACATCATGACCCGCCCAGGCTAGACCTATGCCTGTATTAGCACCTCCACCACCTAGCCGTCTACCTTGTTCGGTATAGAGGTGCCGGTGTCCAATGTGTAAATCATTTTGTAATTTAAGGATGTGATCACTGTTTAAATTGGCTAATAGTAGAATTCGTGCCATATTTTATTTATTCCATTGAAACTTATGTGTATAAGCTTAATCGATATAAAGTAAAAAAAACAAGATTTTATATTCATTTTCACTTATTTAGGGAAGTTTTATTTTATGGCTCTTACCACACGGCAGAGAAATAATATTATTTTATTTACTTGTATCTTCTTTATTTTAATATTGAATATCACAGATCGACTTATCCGCAATTCGCAAAATTACTTACCTCTTTTTGATGAAGAGTATCAGTTAGAACGTGTAGAGTTTTTAGGATTAGTATGGCAGTCTAACCAACTTTCATGGCAATGTAATTTTACTCATATTGAATGTATTTCAAACGGTATGTTTTGGCAGGAGCTTCAAGCTTCACCGATTGATATACCAAAGGATACTCTACACAGTAATTATGTGATTCGATTTACTTTAAAAAATCCGGAAACAGTTCTTGTTTGGTATTGGTACCCAGAACAAGCTTTGCTACAATCTCATTCTAAACATTGGTACAAGCTGCCTATGCTTGCTCAACATAAGTTAAAGTACTTTGTTGAAAATCAAAAGTAAAAGTTAACAATGAGGATGAAGTTGTGCCAGAATTACCTGAAGTTGAGGTCACACGATTAGGTATTGAGTCTCATATCATAGGTCAAACGATTCATGCAGTAGAAGTGAGGCAACCTCAGCTGCGTTGGCCTGTTGCACCACAACTTTCACAGCTAGCAGGTCAGCCTATTCAAGCTGTGAAACGTCGCGCCAAATATCTTTTATTAGAAACACCACTTGGAACAATCATGGTGCATTTGGGTATGTCAGGAAGTTTACGTGTTTTACACAAACCTGATTTGCCTGGAAAACATGATCATGTCGATGTGCATTTTACCCACGGTTTATGTTTGCGTTATAACGATCCACGTCGCTTTGGTTCATGGCTCTGGATTGAGGCTCATCAAACATCACATACATTGCTAGATCAGCTTGCTCCGGAGCCTTTATCTGTAGCTTTTGACGCGACTTATCTGCAACATAAAATCAAAGGAAGGCGTCGCCCTATTAAGGTGTGCTTGATGGATCAGTCTATTGTCGTAGGTGTGGGTAATATTTATGCTAACGAGGTCCTGTTTAAAACAGGGATCCATCCTGAGCGTATTGCATCGACACTTTCTTTGTCAGCGTGTCAGGATCTAGTAACACAGATTAAACGTACTCTAGAGCAAGCGATTGCTCAAGGCGGAACAACATTGAAAGATTTTAGTCAGAGTGATGGTCAGCCCGGATATTTTGCTCAGAAACTTTGTGTTTATGGTCGAAAACACCAACCTTGTCTGAATTGTGCCACTAAGATTACTGAGTTTAAATTAGGGCAACGTGCAACATTTATGTGTGAGCATTGCCAAGTCTAAGTATCAAGGCAATACGTGCCTTGATACGTCCATATCTATGTTACCCCCAGTTTAAGATGACTTTTCCAGAGTGCCCAGTTCGCATTGCTGCAAAGCCTTGTTCAAAGTCATCAATATCAAATTGATGTGTGATAATAGGTGTGATATCGAGCCCTGATTGGATAAAAGAAGCCATTTTGTACCAAGTTTCAAACATTTCTCGTCCATAAATGCCTTTAATGGTTACGCCTTTAAAAATGACTTGTGACCAATCTATGGCGATTTGTTTATGAGGGATACCCAAAATGGCCATTTTTCCACCATGGATAAGTGTATCGAGCATATCATGCAGTGCCGAAGGTGCGCCTGACATTTCTAAACCTACATCGAAACCTTCTTGCATCTTGAGATCTCGCATGACATCTTGCAGGTTTTCTTTAGAGATATCTACCGCACGCGTTACCCCCATTTTTCTTGCTAGCTCAAGCCGATAAGGATTGATATCTGTAATCACAATATGACGCGCGCCCACATGTTTGCATATGGCAGCTGCCATAATGCCAATAGGTCCTGCTCCTGTAATCAATACATCTTCTCCAGACACATCAAAGCTTAAAGCTGTGTGTAGAGCATTACCAAGAGGATCGAATAAGGTTGCCAGTTCATCGCTGATATCATGAGGGATTTTAAAGGCATTGAATGCAGGTAGAATGAGTTCTTCGGCGAAAGCGCCTTGTCTGTGTATACCTACACCAATTGCATTTTGGCATAAGTGGCGTCGACCTGCGCGACAGTTTCTACAATGTGAGCAGGTAATATGTCCTTCTCCAGATACGCGATCACCAAGGCTAAAACCTCTTACTTCTTCACCTATCTCGATAACTTCTCCGACATATTCATGCCCGACGATTAAAGGTACTGGTATAGTTTTCTGGGACCACGCATCCCAGTTATAAATATGTACATCAGTACCGCAAATAGCATTTTTTTTAATTTTAATACGTAAATCATTATGACCTAATTGAGGTCGGGGTGCATCAACCATCCACAGTCCTTGTTTTGTCTTGGTCTTGCTTAATGCTTTCATTTAATAATTCCCATTTCAGTTCCGATACATCTAAAAGCATAAATAGCTGTATCGAGTTGTTCTCGTGTATGCGCTGCCGAGATTTGCGTGCGAATACGTGCCTGATTTTTGGGCACCACAGGATAGGAAAAGGCAACGGCATAAATATTTTTTTGTAATAGGCGTTCGGCAAATTCTTGTGCTCTGCGCGCATCACCTATCATCACCGGAATGATAGCATGATTTGTACCGACTAAGCTAAAACCGGCTTGACTCATTTTATCTCTAAAATAACTTGCATTAGCCTGTAATTGAGCACGTAAGTGATCGCTTTCTTTTAATAAATCAATAACTTCTATTGAAGCTTTAACGATAGAAGGAGCAAGCGAGTTGGAAAATAAGTAGGGTCGGCTACGTTGACGCAACCAATCTACGACTTCTTTTTTACTGGATGTATAGCCACCTGATGCACCGCCTAAGGCTTTACCTAAAGTACCTGTTAGAATATCGATACGATCCATGACTTGGCAGAATTCATGTGTTCCCTTGCCTTGTGCTCCGATAAATCCTGTAGCATGGGAATCATCGACCATCACAAGTGCACCATATTGCTCAGCTAGGTCGCAAATAGTATTGAGGTTTGCAATCACTCCGTCCATGGAAAAAACACCATCTGTAGCAATCATTTTAAATCTTGCACCTTGTTGCTCAGCTTCCTTTAAGCATTGCTCAAGTTCGTGCATATTGTTGTTTGCATAGCGATATCTTTGCGCCTTACACAGTCTGATGCCATCTATGATGGATGCATGATTGAGTCCATCAGAGATAATCGCATCTTCTTCGGTGAGCAGTGTTTCAAATAAACCTGCGTTAGCATCAAAGCAAGATGAGTAGAGAATAGTGTCTTCCATACCCAGAAAATTACTTAAACTATTCTCGAGCTCTTTATGAATCGATTGTGTGCCACAAATAAAGCGCACAGAAGCCATACCAAAGCCATGCTGTTCTAAGCCTAATTTAGCTGCTTTGATAAGTCGAGGATGATTTGCAAGACCAAGATAGTTGTTGGCACACAGATTGAGAACTTGTTGTCCACTTTTAATATGCATATCAGGTGCTTGAGCTGAGATAATCTCCCTCTCTCTTTTATATAATCCATCTTCTTTAATTCTATTATTTTCTTTTTTTAAATGTTCTATAAAAATATGGCCAGACATAGTTATTCCTTATTCATTTATTTTGATATTTTTTACGAATCAAGCTTTTAACTATAGTTAACTTATCATTTATTTTTTCTTTTAATAGAAAATAAGAATCTAAAAAAAGATCCTCTTGTTTTTGGTATAATTTATATTAAAGTTGATTTTATTTTGTTAAATGAACACGCTTTATTTCTTTATTTTTCTCAAATGTTTGCGCATATTTAGGTTGATTATGTTACAATTTTTTTGATAATCGCTCTTTTACGATAGGCCAAACATGCTCTTCATCTACAGTCTTATTCTTTACATGCTATTTCCGCTCTTTTGTGTATATTTAGGTATGAGAAGTAAAAAAAATTCAGCTTATCGAAAGAGATGGAAAGAGCGATTAGGTTGGGTTAAGGCAGAGCCTACGGATATTTTAATTCATTGCGTTTCTTTAGGTGAAACACAAATTGCGTTGCCTTTCATTCAATATTTTTTAACTGAGCATCCTCAGTTAAAGTTGTGTGTTACTTGCTCTTCTCCTGCGGCATCTGAGCGTATTCAAGCAGAGCTAGGTAACAGGGTGCAGCATTATTATTTACCTTTTGATTTTTATCATGCAATCTCTTCATTTATAAAAAGGTTGCAGCCTCGCATGACGCTGATTATGGAAACTGAGTTATGGCCGAATATGCTGCATTGTTTATTGAAACAAGAATCAGCCATATTGTTATGTAATGCAAGATTATCAGAGAAAGCGTATTTGAATTATCAAAAAGTACAGTTTTTAATTCGGCCTTTTTTATCCCGCATCCACCGCATTCTGGTACAAACTGAACTGGAAGCCAAGAGATTTAAAGCGTTAACCTACCCTGTGGAGAATACACAGGTTGTTGGATCGCTTAAATATGATATATCTATTTCTGAGTCGGTGAAGGCGCGGGCTCAGGAGTTTCGCAAGCAGTGGGAGAATCGGCCAGTATGGATTGCAGGTAGTGTGCATCCCGAGGAGTTTGATGCTGTAATACAAGCGCATCAAACCATTCTCAAAGTTTTCCCAGAAGCATTGCTGATCATGGTGCCAAGGCATACTGAACGTTTTCCTTTATGTATTCAATCGGTTAAGGCTTCTGGGTTGAGTTATGCTCAGCGCTCACAGGATGAAACTCCTGAAGTGGAAGTGCTGATAGGCGATACTTTAGGTGAATTGTTGGCTCTATACGGTGCAAGTGATGTAGCTTTTGTGGGGGGTAGCCTCACAGCTTACGGTGGTCATAACCCTATCGAACCAGCATCCTTTGCTATACCTGCTCTCATGGGTTCTTCTGTTCATGATTTCTATGATGTGTGCACAGCATTGTCTCAATGCGGGCATCTTTCTTATGTAGAGGATGCTAAGACCTTGTCTCAACAGGTGCTGAAGTATTTTTCACACCCTGACCAGAGCGCTCAGGATGGCAAAGCAGGTTATCGTTGTATCGAAGAGAGACAAGGCGCTACAGCTCATCATTGCGATGTGTTTCAACAGTACCTAGTTCAAGTGGGTTTGATAAGCAGCCATTAAGATACTGAAATGCACAGGTTGCCAATGGAGTTGAGCGCTTTTTTGTTGCTCTTTGTAGAATGAGCGCTTTAATCTAGTTAGATTTTTTTTCTGCCATGAACCATGCCATGGTCGCTGCTTGCAGCGATCAAAGTCAATTAAATAAGCTTTTTTACCATTCCACAAAATATTTTTCAGGTTGAGATCAACATGATCAATACGGTGTAAGTGAAACAAAGCAATAGTTTTACCTATAGTTCTCCACGCTTCTTTGCTGAGTGAGCCTTGCTTGAGCCACACGGATAAATCTTGGTAACCATGAAGTTGCTCAATAATAAGGCCTGCTTTGTAAACTATACCTTTTTTTTCTACATGTGCTGCAACGGGTTTGGGTACGGGTAAATTGAGTTGTACCATTTTATGAAGTAGTTGAAACTCAGCAATGCTACGGCAATATTGAGTGCCGAAATAAAAATAATGGTCTTTAATCAACTTTTCGATGAATCCACCGCGGTAGTAATGACGAAGCACCCAATGTTGGGCTTCATGTTTTACGAAATAAGTGGTTTCTCGTCCTAGAGCTGTACCTGTTACAGCTTGCTGCTGATGCCAGTAGTCAGCTGTGAACCAATCAGCTGAGATAGGCGCTTGAACGTGTGTGTCAATTAAAACTGTATGTTGTTGATCTTTTTTGTATATCATAAAGCAAGCAATTGTTTTCTATCAGCTGCTATTTTATGTTATTTTTCATAGAATAACAGCTTTAAAATAAGATTTTGCTGAAATTTTTTACAAATTTATTTACAATGACTCCTTTTTTTTAGAAATCAAAGTGAAGTTTCTCTATGTATGTGTGTATTTTTAGGTTATCTGCAATAGGTGATGTGTGTCATGCATTAGCTGCGATACAAGCCCTACGTGCAGCGTGGCCAGATGTACAGATTACATGGATTATCGGAAAAGCTGAATATCAGTTATTGCAGCATATACCCGATATAGAATGGATTGTTTTTGATAAGTCTAAAGGGCTCAGCGGTTTTTGGGGCTTATATAAACAATTACGTCATCGACGTTTTGATATATTGTGTCACATGCAAGTTGCTTTGAGAGCGAACCTGGCCAGCCTGTGTGTTCGGGCTAAGCGGAGAATAGGTTTTGATCCTGAACGCGCTAAAGAGGGACATGCTTTTGTAACGCATGAATCTATTGCATCGCAATCTCAGCCTCATGTGATTGATGGTTTCTGCGGCTTTGTTGAGAAAATTGTGGGTCACTCTATATCACGAGATGCTCTGCAGTGGGATTTTCATCTTCCAGATGCTGTACAGCAAAGTTCAAAAAACCTTATTGATTCGACCCAGAAAACTTTTGTGATCTGTCCCTTTGCGAGTAAATCTGAGCGTAATTGGTTGGTTGGTCGCTATGCAGCTGTCGCTGATTATGCCGCGGCCAAAGGTTATCGGGTGATCTTGTGTGGTGGCGCATCTCCTCAAGAGATACAGCTGGCACAAGAGATTGAAAATTTGGTCACTCAGTCAGTTGTAAATAGGGTGGGGCAAACGAGTTTGAGTTTGCTGGTGGCTTTACTGAAAAGGGTGGATTTGGTTTTAGCGCCAGATACAGGTCCTTTGCATATTGCTGTGTCACAAGGTACACCCACAATTGGCTTGTATGCTCATTCTAATCCTGAGCGAACAGGACCTTACCGATACAGGGATTTGACAGTAAGTGTTTATGATAAGGCAATTATGCAGCAGTACAATAAAAAAGCTGAGCAGTTGCCTTGGGGAAAAAGAGCAAAGGGTGCCAACTTAATGGAGCTCATCGATATTGACTCAGTGAAGCGAGCTTTTGATAGAGCTGAACATGATTATGTTATGAGAGAGTGATAAAGGCATCCATTTTTATATAACAGAAAGCTAAAAATAAGGATATACATACATGGATCGCATAGGAATTGCGATTGATAGTCTTGCAGGTGGCGGTGCAGAAAAAGTGATGATCACCCTAGCCGAAACACTTATTAAACAAGGACATCAAGTCAGCTTACTTGTCTTATATAGACATCAAACTTATGAAGTGGCTTCATATATACCTATATACTTTTGTTTTGACGACAAACCGGGCTTGACTATTTTAGGGCGTTCTGGAAAACAACTCCAATGTGTCCGGCAGTGGTTGAGTGACATAGAAGCAGAACAGGGAGCATTTGATCTTGTTTTGTCGAATCTAGATAAGAGTCATTCCATGTTCACGCGATTACAGATTAAAAATCTGTATTGTGTGGTGCATAATTCGATAATTCAAGAATTAAAAAGACAAACTTTACTTGGACCTATTGCTTATTTACAGCTTCGTCGTGCAAAACGCGCTTTACACGATCAACATGTGATAGCCGTATCCGATGGTGTTGCAGATGAAATTCGACGCATTTCTTGGATAAAGCCTAAATCTGTTCAGCGTATTTATAATCCTTATAACTTTGAAGAAGTGCAAAGCTTAGCACTGGCATCTTGCTCTTTACCTCGAGAAGATTACATCATACATGTAGGGAGAGTTGCCAAGCAAAAGCGGCATGATATTTTATTTCAAGCTTTAAAACGTATGCAACGGCCTATGAAACTTGTTTTGCTTTGTACCAATCAAGCTAAAGCACTCAAAATAGCCAAAAAGTATGGTGTTGCCGATCAATTAATCTTACCTGGTTTTCAACAAAATCCTTATCCTTGGATAGCTCATGCCAAGCTATTGGTTTTAAGCTCAAGTTATGAAGGCTTTGGTTCTGTACTTGTAGAAGCAATGTCGCTGAATACACCAGTTGTGAGTACGGCATGTGAACATGGCCCGAATGAGATTCTGCAAGAAGACTTAGCAAAATGGCTTGTTACAGAAGGTGATATAAATGCTTTAGCTCAAAAAATGGATGAAGCTTTATTAGAGCAGCCTCGCGTTGATCATGCGAGCATCTTGCAAAAGATTCAAGCAGATAAGATAGCTCAAACTTATATGCAACTGATTTAATAAACAGAAAGAGAGGATGGATACAAAGCCCTCTCTTAGAGAGCAAGCGTCAATGTATCAAGGGTTTGTTTTATGAAAGTATCTCCAGAGCATCGCATTCCCATTCAGGTGCAGCACTCAGATTCATCACAACAAGGCCAACCTATTTATATGCGCTTCATGAAAGGTAAGTGGCAAACATGGCGCGTTATTTTGCATCGACTTCTATTTTTTGTATATTTCATTTTGCCGTGGTTGACTTGGTCTGAACAGCCTTTGTTGTTGATGGACTTGAAACAAGCTCGATTTTATATATTAGGCTCTACTTTTGGGACGCAAGACTTGTTCCTTGTAGCCTGCTTTTTTATATTTGCAGCACTTTTACTTTTATACGTGACGATGCGTTATGGCCGTATATGGTGTGGCTTTCTTTGTCCACAAACCATGTGGACTTTTTTATTTATTCTTTGTGAGCATATATTTGAAGGTAGCCGTCATCAAAGAATGACTTTGAATCGACAGCCTTGGTCTTGGCGTAAAGTGAAGATTAAAGTCAATAAACATTTAGCTTGGCTGTTCATTGCAATGATAACCTCTCTTACTTTTATTGCTTATTTTGTGCCGGTAAGAGAGCTTGTTACCGATGTCTTCTTTATGCAATTGAGCTTCAGCACAAGTATGAGTTTATTGCTGATTATGGCTGCAACGTATATTAACGCAGGCTGGATGCGTGAAAAAGTATGCCAGCACCTGTGTCCTTACTCTCGTTTTCAGTCTGTTATGTTTGATGCCTCTACGTCTGTGGTGATGTATCAAGAGCAGCAAGGCGAGCCTCGCATAACACATGGTCGTAATAGTCGTTCGGGTAAAGAAGAAGGCATGTCACAGGGTGGCTGTATTGATTGCAAGCTTTGTGTGCAAGTGTGTCCAGCAGGCATTGATATCCGAGATGGTTTGCAGTATGAGTGCATCCAGTGCGGTGCTTGTATTGATGCTTGCGCTCATGTCATGAGAAAACAAAGATCTGATTTACGATTAATTACTTACCAAGCGTCCAATAAGTATGCTTTTATCCAAGATAGGGTGTTGCGCTTTAAACATAGCTTTTATGGGATATTATGTTTGCTTAGTTGTATTGCTCTATGTGTTTATATTGTGCTACGTCCTACAACTTTTGTTGAAGTAGCGCGAGATCGAAAACAGTTGTGGCATATCAATGCTGAAGGATATATCGAAAATTCATATAACCTTAAAATCTCTAATACATCGCAATGCGCTCAAACTTATATTATAGATATGCGTACCTTACGACCTTATAGATTAGATAAATCGAGTCTTTATGTCCCTGCTGGAGAGGTGCGATATCATACGATTCATATTTCTATTGCGGAACATGAAAGCAGGAATCCTATCAGTTTTATTGATCTACTGGTAACAGGTGTAGATTGTACAAAGGATGAAGTGGTTAAGAAGATCTCTTTTTTAAGCCAATAACTAAACGAAAAATAGCCTTGTCTTAACCTTTTGTGTATAAAGTAACCGCTTAAAAAGTTTTTTGAAAAAAGCGGTTGCATCTTTGAAAATCTTCTCTATAATGCGTCCTCGTTGTCACGGAGAAACACATCGCTTAGCGCTTCATGCCTAAGAAAAAAGATGTAAAAAACGCCTTGACAAATTGGGGATGTAGCGTAGAATGCACAGCCTCTTAGCGGTAAGCTAAAA